>Ga0209382_10000009_pt1 | contig 243920 bp, 224 predicted proteins | sample SoiMetdeltSBSDD5_FD_187599 | JGI IMG/M metagenome (GOLD analysis project Ga0209382, IMG submission 187599) | Bulk soil microbial communities from a Populus tree surrounding site in Tennessee, USA - Soil MetaG P. deltoides SBSDD5 (SPAdes) (version 2) | ecosystem: Environmental > Terrestrial >...
GCTGTGAGCGTCGACCAGACGGCTCGGATCGAGGGACTGCACCTCGCGGGCGATCCGGCCGGTCGCTTCGCGGTCCCACTCGCCCCAGCCCTCGTTGAACGGCACCCACGCGACGATCGACGTCCAGCTCGCGTGGCTGCGGACGAGCGCGCGCAGCTCGGCCTCGAACTGCTCGCGCCACGGGCCGTCCGGGATCGAGCCGAGCTTGGCCGACGGCATGTCCTGCCAGACCAGCAGCCCGAGCCGGTCGGCCCAGTAGTACCAGCGGTCCGGCTCGACCTTGATGTGCTTGCGGACGGCGTTGAAGCCCAGCTCCTTGGTCTGCTCCAGGTCGAAGCGCAGGGCGGCGTCGGTCGGCGCGGTGTGGAGCCCGTCCGGCCAGAAGCCCTGGTCGAGGGTCGCCAGGTGAAAGACGATCTCGCCGTTGATTGCGATCCGGGGCCGCCCGGAGGCGTCCGGCACGACCCCGATCTGGCGCATCCCGAAGTACGACTCGATCTCGTCGACATCACCGGTTGGTCCGTCGAGCAGGCGGATGCGCAGGCTGTAGAGAAATGGTGTGTCCGGCGACCACAGCTCGGGATCGGGTACGGGGAGCACGAGCGCCTGCTCGGCCGGGCCTTCGACGCTGCCGACCACGCGGTCGCCGTCGGACGCCACGGCCTCGACCCGCTGTGTTGTCACGCCGGCCGTGCGTACGGTCAGCCGGAGTGCCGAGGCAGCGAGGTCGGGAGTCATGTCGAGCGCGGTGATGTGGGCGTCCGGCACCGGCTCCAGCCAGACCGTACGCCAGATGCCGGAGCTGCCTTGGTAGAAGATGCCGCGGTCCGGCTCGCGGCGTTGCTTGCCGATCGGCTGCCAGGTCGCGTCGGTCCGGTCCTCGGCCCACACGATCAGCTCCTGCGGCGCGGCGCCGGGTGTCACCGCGTCGGTGACGTCGACGTCGAACGAGGCGTAGCCGCCGCGATGGGTCGCGACCAACTCGCCGTTGACCCACACCTTCGCGTCGTAGTCGACCGCGCCGAGGTGCAGGATCAGCCGCTCACCGGCGCCGATCCGCCAGCCCGCCGGGATCTGGAACAGGCGGCGATACCACATCCGCTCCTCGGCGCGCATGATGCCGGACAGGGCGGACTCCACCGGATAGGGCACGAGGATGCGCTCGTCGAGATCCCGGCCGGTCGGGGCCGGCTCAGCCACGGCCGCCGACGCGAACTGCCAGACGCCGTTCAGGTTGAGCCAGCGTGGCCGGGCGAGCTGGGGCCGCGGATACTCCGGCAGCGCGTTGTCCGGACCGACCTCGGCGGTCCACGGCGTGGTGAGCGGCGGGGTCTTCGGCTCCCAGGCGGAGGCCGACGACGCAGGTGAGACGGACACGGCTGGCCACCCTAGCCGGGTCCGACGCGTCGATCCGACGGCGGCTGTCCGGCAGCCCCGGCCAGAGTTGGCGCGACCTTTCACCAACTTCGCATGCGCCTTGCAGATTCACGCCAACTCTTGCCGGTCCGGCAGACTGGCCAGCGCATCACGTCCGAGTCGCCGGTGGGAGGAGGCCCGTGACCGAGACCCAGGAACAGGTCGCCACGCTGTCGCGTCACCGGGTCAACCTCGCCATCGCGGCGGCGGCGCTCGGCGGCTTCGCGATCGGGACCACCGAGTTCGTGACGATGGGTCTGCTGCCCGACATCGCCGACAGCCTGGACCTCACGATCCCGATGGCCGGCCACGCGATCTCCGCGTACGCACTGGGTGTCGTCGTCGGCGCGCCCCTCATCGCGGTGATCGGCGCGAAGCTGCCGCGCCGGGCGATGCTGGTGGGTCTGATGGTGCTGTTCGGCCTCGGCAACCTCGCGACCGCCGCCGCGCAAGGCCATGTCGGCCTGATCGCGGCCCGATTCGTCGCCGGGTTGCCGCACGGCGCCTACTTCGGCGTCGCGGCACTGGTCGCGGCCTCGCTCGTGGTGGAGGAACGCCGAGCGCGGGCGATCGCCGCCTCGATGCTCGGCCTGCCGATCGCGAACGTCCTCGGCGTCCCGGCAGCGACCTGGCTCGGCCAAGTAGCCGGCTGGCGCAGTGCGTACGTCGCGATCGCGCTGATCGGCGCGGTGGCGGCGGTCGCGGTGCTCGTCTGGATCCCGCATCAGCCGCCGTGTCTGGACGCGACGGCACGTCGTGAGCTCTCGGCCCTGCGGCAGCGGCAGGTGTGGCTGACCCTGGCCGTCGGGACCGTGGGGTTCGGCGGCATGTTCGCGATGTACAGCTACATCTCGCCGACGATGACCGGCCTCGCCGACCTCGACGAGAAGTGGATGCCGATCATCCTGGCGTCGTACGGCCTGGGCATGGTGGCCGGCATCGTCCTCGGTGGCCGGATCGTCGATCGGTCGGTGCGCCGATCCCTCGTCGGCAGCATCATCGCCATGGGCGGTCTGCTGGCCGCCTTCACGGTCGCGGCGCACAACGCGGTCACGGCGTCGATCGCGCTCTTCCTCACCGCGGTCGCCGCCTCGGTGCTGGTGCTCGCTCTGCAGGTGCGCCTCATGGACGTCGCCGACCACGCCCAGACGCTCGCGGCCACACTCAACCACGCGGCACTCAACGCCGCCAACGCGCTCGGCGCCTGGCTCGGCGGTCTGGTGATCGCCGTCGGATGGGGATATACGGCCCCGTCGTGGGTCGGGGTCGGTCTCGCCGCCGCCGGACTCGTCGTGCTCACGTACTCCCTGGCGATCGAGCGGCGCGCCAGCGCTCCCAGGCCGACGCCGCGGCCATGACGACGCCGGCGGCGGCGTAGCCCGCGAGCACGTCGATGACGTAGTGCTCTCCGGTGTAGACCAGCGTCAACGACATCAGGGCCGGGTAGAGCAAAAGCAGCCAGCGGGCCGGGTGGCGGAGCCGCGTGATTCCGTACACCGCCACGAGAGTCGCGACGGCGGTGTGCAGCGACGGCATCGCCGCGACCGGATTGCCGACCAGCATGTCCGGGCCGAGATCGAGCCGAGCGTATTGCAAGCCGATGGCGTCCCAGCCTCGCGACGTGATCCGCTCCACCGGCTCGTCGAGATAGCCGCGCTCGCTGGCCCACCACGGTGGTGCGAGGGGGTAGGCGATGTAGCACATCAGGCCGAGCAGGTTGAGCCCGATGTAGCGACGCATGTACGGCAGCCACAAGTCCCGGCTGCGCAGCCACAGTGCGACGGCGACGCTCAGACCGACGACGAAGTGGGAGTAGTAGATCGTCGCGAAGACCGTGTCGTACCACTCGCCCTGCGACGACCACGTACACGGCTCGCCACACCACGCGTCCTGGAGCGCCACGGTCGGCAGGGTGCCGCCGAACAGCCACTCGTCGAACCGGATCGCCGAGGTGACATGGACCGGGACCCCGAGCTCGTCGGCGAGGCCGCGGCTGTACATGTAGCCCATCAACAGCGCCAGCGCCGGCCACCAGTCCCGGACGAAGCCGAGATGGGATCGCAGCGGCGCTTCGACGTTCCAGGCGATCGTGAGCAACCACAGCCAGGCGAACATGACGACCGGGTCGGTCGGCAGGCCCCTCTCCACCAGCCAGATCGTGAACGCGACGGCAAATCCGGCGACGGCGACCCATCGCCAGGGACGTCGTGGGGCGACGGCATCGGCGATCGGCTGGACGTCGGTGGTGGTCCCGGGTCGCTCGGTCACGTCCAACCTGCTCGGGAGGGGATGCCGGAACGGTCGGAGCGGACGTGCATAAGCAGGATGCTACCCACCACGGCATCTCGACGGGCGTCACCACAACAGCTACGCTGACGTGGTCTCGATGCGCATCATGAAATGGGTTTTGCCATGCGCAACAAGGCGCGGCTTCGTGCCATCCACACTCTTATCCGCGACGCGCGGTACGAGGTGGTGCCCACCTCGACGGTCGAGGCGGCGGTCGTCGAGAATCTCCCCCCTGGACGTACCGTCACAGTCACCGCCTCGCCGCGTAGAGGGTTGCGGGCGACGTTGGACCTCGCCGAGCGTCTGGCCGAGCGGGGCTACCACGTCGTGCCGCACGTGGCGGCCCGCATGGTGAGCGGCCGCGCGGAGCTCACGGAGATCGTGGACCAGCTCGTGCGCGCCGGCGTCGACAACATCTTCGTGCCGGCTGGCGACGCCGATCCGCCGGCCGGCGACTATCAGGGTGCGGTGGATCTGCTCGAGGATCTAACCGCTATGGGCCGACCCTTCCCGCAGGTGGGCGTCACCGGCTATCCCCAGACGCATCCGACGATCCACGACGACATCGTCGTGCAGGCGATGTGGGACAAACGTCGCCACGCCACCTACATCGTGAGCAACATGGTTTTCGACCCGAGCGTGCTGCGTCGATGGGTGTCGCGGATGCGTGCCCGTGGCGTCACTCTGCCACTGTTGATCGGGCTCCCCGGCCCGGTCGAACGTACGAAGCTGTTGACGATGGCCGCCAAGATCGGCGTCGGGGAATCCACCCGATTCCTCTCCAAGCATCGCGGGTCGTTCGCCCGGATCGCTGCGCCGGGCGGCTACAGCCCCGATCGCTTCCTCGAACGGATTTCGAGCACGGTTGCCGATCCTGAGGCTTTGGTGCAGGGACTGCACGTCTTCACGTTCAATCAGGTCGCCGAGACCGAGGCCTGGCGTCGATCTCTGTTGACAGCCTTCGATGCGGCCTAAAGAGGGCGGCCCGGGAGAGATGTTGCGTATCGTGCAAGCCGTTGACGATTATGCAATGGCAGTTCTACGCTCGTCGCACGCTGCAGACCCCGGCCACGAGAGACCGCCTGCATCGCCTTTGAGATCCAAGTCCCCACCCTGCGATGGAGCGTCTTATGAGCGACGTGTCCCACCCCAACGTTCCCAGCGTCGACCAGTCCTGGCGTCGCGTCCCCGTTAACCTCCGGCAGAGCGGACCGACACCGGTCCAGCTCCTCATCTCCACGCGAATCCGGAAATCGCCGTACTGGCATCTGTCGGCCGAGGCCGGGTGCTGGCGTGCCGAGGTCTACAACCGCGTCTACCACCCGCGCGGGTACATCAAGCCCGAGGACGGCGGGATGATGGCGGAGTACGACGCACTCGTCAACAACGTGACGCTGTGGAACGTCGCCGTCGAGCGGCAGATCCAGGTCAAAGGACCAGATGCCGAGGCGTTCGTCGACTTCGTGATCACGCGTGACGCGACGAAGATTCCCCCGATGCGGGCGCGCTACGTGATCCTGTGCAACCAGGACGGCGGAATCCTCAACGACCCGGTGCTGCTGCGGATTGCCGAGGACGAGTTCTGGTTCAGCCTTTCCGACTCGGACCTCATGTTCTGGCTCCAGGGCGTCAACATCGCGAAGGGCTTCGACGTCGAGATCCACGAGATCGACGTCTGCCCGGTGCAGATTCAGGGCCCGAAGTCGGTGGACCTGATGATCGACCTCGTCGGCTCCGGTGTCATGGACATTCCGTCGTACGGACTGCTCGCGGCCGAGATCGACGGGCTCCCGGTGATCATCTCGCAGACCGGGTTCACCGGCGAGAAGGGCTACGAGATCTACCTCCGCGACGCCAGCCTTCACGCCGAGCGGATGTGGCGGGCCATCCTGGACGCCGGCAAGCGGCACGACCTGGCCGTCATCGCGCCGGCCCACCATCGTCGGATCGCCGCCGGGATTCTGTCGTGGGGCCAGGACATGGACGCCGAGACCCTCCCGTTCCAGGTGAACCTCGGCTACCAGGTGCCGAGGACCAAGGCGGGCGACTACATCGGCAAGCAGGCCCTCGAGTCGGCTCGGGCACAGATCGAGGCGGGCAACCCGCCGTACACCCACGTCCTCGTCGGCATGCGGCTGGGAGGAAAGCCGATCGACGACTACGCGCCGGACTTCTGGCTGATCTCCGGCGCGTCGGCAGGCGACCCGGTCGGCTACGTGACCTCGCCGTGGTACTCGCCAGAACTCGAGACCAACATCGCCATGGGGTTCGTACCCGTTTCCCTGACCGGATTGGGCACTCCGCTTGCCGTGCATCTGCCGGACATCTACGCCGACGTTCCGGGCCAGCCCGTCGACGCCGTCGTTGTCGAGATGCCGTTCCGGCCTTCGGTCCACCCCAACACCCGGGAGCGGCTCAAGGCGGCAGGGCTCGACGCGGCAGTCTGAGTTCTGCGGTCGCGCACCCTCCGACCAATCCGCAGAGCAAACGTCTCCGATTCTTATTTTGGATCCGGACGTCGCCGGGTCATGCTCGAACACCTGAGGGAGTACGGTGCGTCGAGGACCGGCGAAGCCAGCGGCGCCGGGCACGGGATCCGAGGGAGCAGCCGGCGGTCGGTCGTGAGCCGGGGAGGGAGCAGCATGCGCGCGTTGGTCGTGTACGAGACGATGTTCGGGCACACCCGGGACATCGCCTGGGCGGTCGCCAAGGGATTGGAGCCCGCCCTCTCGACCGAGGTGGTGGAGGTCGGGGACGCACCGCCGGAGCCCGGGTCGGACGTGGATCTCCTGATCGTCGGCGCGCCGACGCTGCTGTTCGGCCTGAGTACGCCACGGACGCGGTCGGCGGCAGCGAGCCGTGCCGGCCACCCGTTCGCCGTCTCCGACCGGGGAGTCCGGGAGTGGCTCGAGGCGATGCCGCACGCCGCCGGGCGACGCGACGCACTCACCTTCGACACCCGGCTGCGGGTCCACGGTCTGCCCGGTTCCGCCGCCAAGAGCGCGGCCAAGCGGCTCGGCAAACGCGGCTATCGGATGCTCTGGCCTTCCCGGAGCTTCGTCGTCACCCACCCGAACGGCACGCTGGACGAGCGCGAGCTCGATCGGGCGCAGCTGTGGGGCCGTTGGATCCGGGAGGGCCTGGACGTCCGGCACGCCCGGCTCTGAACGTCCGGGGAGGCAGATCCGCGCGGCAGCGTGACGACACGTACGCGGACGGTAGTACGGACCATCGACTCGGCCACCCCGGCCGTCGGTCCCCTCGGATACCGGCCGAAACGGAGTCATGCTCGACGATATGCGGGCACTCATCGTCTACGAGTCGATGTTCGGAGGCACCCGTGACATCGCTCACGCGATCGCCGGCGGTTTGCGACCCACGTTCCCCGTCGACGTGGTCGGTGTGGACGACGCCCCGGGGGCACTTGGGATCGTCGAGGACGACGTCTCGTTGCTCATCGTCGGTGCGCCGACGCATCCGTTCGGGCTGAGCAGTCCGAAGTCCCGCATCGCCGCGGCCAGACGCGCCACCCGCCCGATGACCGCGGCCGACGTGGGGCTTCGCGAGTGGCTCGACGCGCTACCGAAGCGGGCGCAGCGGCGCGACGCCCTCGCCTTCGAGACCCGGCTGCGGGTGCGCGGCGTCCCCGGCTCGGCCGCCAAGGCGGCGACCAAGCGGCTGCGCAAGGCCGGCTATCGGCTGCTGTGGCCGCCACAGACCTTCTACGTCTCCGACCTGACCGGCACCCTCGTCGAAGGGGAGCTGGATCGGGCGCTCATGTGGGGCCGGTGGCTCGGCGTCGGCGTGTCGAAGAGCCAGACACAGCTCTGACTCCGTCCTTGCCGATCCGGCAGAAACACAAGCTTTGATGATTGTAGAGTAATACAGTCGACTTTAGGTTATATTGATCCCTCCGCGTTTGCGGGAGATCCCCGCACGAAGGAAGGGACAGCTGCTCATGCGCACGCTTCGTCTGCCACTCCGGCTGGCTTTCGTCCTCGCCGCCGCCTTGGTCGCCGTTCTGGTGGCCGCTCCTGAAGCCGCGACCCGGTCCGTCGATCCGGTCGCCGGGAGTCCGCCCAACGTCGTGCTGATCGTGACCGACGACCAGACCGTCGGTGATCTCGCCGCGATGCCGCAGGTACGCGAGCGGCTGGCCGCGACCGGCGTCACGTTCGAGGAGGCGTTCTCGCCGTACCCACTGTGTTGTCCGGCCCGGGCCACCCTGCTCACCGGGCAGTACGCGCACAACCATCACGTGCTCGGGAACCAGCTGCCGCACGGCGGGTTCCAGCGCCTCGACGACAGCGAGACGCTCCCGGTCTGGCTGCAGCGGGCGGGCTACGACACGATCATGCTCGGCAAGTACCTCAACGGCTTCCCGGCTCCCGGCGGCGAGTCCTACATCCCGCCGGGCTGGACCGACTGGCGGGTGCCGGTGTCGGGCATCTACAACTTCTGGAACTACACCCTCAACGTAAACGGCCAGATGACGCCGTACCGGGATCGCTACCAGACCGACGTGTGGCAGGAGCACCTCGACGACATCGTCACGACGTACTCCGGCGGCGACCGGCCGTTCTTCCTCTGGGCCGGGTTCCTCGCGCCGCACAACGGCGGGCCGGCCGAGCCGGACGACCCCAGCACCGGCCTCGGCACGCCGGCGGTGGCGCCGGAGTACCGCGACACTCAGGCTGGGCTCACCCTGCCCGACAAGCCGAGCATCAACGAGGACGACGTCAGCGACAAGCCCGCTTACATCCGGGACGCGCCGAAGCGGGTACGACCGGCGCTGCGCGAGCTGTTCCAGCAGCGCCGGGAGAGCCTGATGTCGGTCGACGACGCGGTCGGCCGGTTGATGGACCGGCTCGACGCGGCGGGCGAGCTCGACGACACGATCTTCGTCTTCACCTCGGACAACGGTTACTTGGTAGGCGAGCATCGCCGGGTCGGGAAGACCGTCGGCTACGAGGAGTCGATCCGGGTGCCGCTGATCGTCTCGGGACCGGGCTTCCCGAACGGCCAGGAGAGCCGCCAGTTGGTCAGCCTGGTCGACGTCGCGCCGACCGTCCTCGACCTGGCCGGCGGGTCGTCGCCGCTGGTGACCGACGGACTCTCCCTGCAGTCCGTCCTCGAGGGCGACGGCGACGTCGAAGCGCGTCCGATCCTGTTGCAGGCGGGGCCGCGGGCCGGTGCCACGCAGCGGTGGTACACCGCGATCCGGACCCGGCGCGAGGTCTACGTCGAGTACGACACCGGCGAGTCCGAGCTCTACGACCTGCGCAGCGATCCGCTCCAGATCGACAGTCAGCATGCGAACCCGAAGGCCCGGCGCACGGTGGAGCGGCTCGGCGCCCAGCTCGCGGCACTGCGCGACTGCGCCGGCGACTCCTGTCGCTAGGCCTCGGTCGCCAGGGGACCCGGGGGAGGCGGCTGTGGCGGCGTGTCGTGGGGTGCAAGGCTCCACCTCACGGCACGCCGCCGCGCTGCCCGGTCGCTACTGGAAGACGACCGTGCGGTTGCCGTTGAGCAGCACCCGGGACTCGGTGTGCCAGCGGACGGCGCGCGACAGCACGACCGACTCGACGTCCTGGCCGGCCCGGACGAGCTCGGCCGGCGTCATCCGATGGCTGACCCGGGTGACGTCCTGCTCGATGATCGGCCCCTCGTCGAGGTCGGAGGTGACGTAGTGCGCGGTGGCGCCGACGAGCTTCACCCCTCGTTCGTGGGCCTGGTGATAGGGCTTGGCGCCCTTGAAGCCCGGCAGGAACGAGTGATGGATGTTGATGGCGCGGCCGGAGAGCGCCTCGCAGACCGCTCCGGACAGCACCTGCATGTAGCGCGCCATGACGACCACGTCGATGTCGAGCTCGTCGACCAGGGCCAAAAGCTGCTTCTCGGCGTCGGCCTTCGTCTCCGGCGTGACGGGGATGTGGTGGTAGGGGATGTCGTAGGTCGCGCCGAGCCGTTCGAAGTCGCGATGGTTGGACACGATCGCCGGGATCTCGATGTTGAGCGCCCCGGTGCTCTGGCGGAAGAGCAGGTCGTTGAGGCAGTGGCCGTGTCGGGACACCATCACCAGGGTTCGGTAGGGCTCGTTGGCGTCGAAGATGTTCCAGTCCATCGAGTACGACGTCGCGACCGACTCGAACCCGGCCTTGAGATCGTCGATCGTCATCGTCGGCTTGAGCACCTCGAAGTGCACGCGCATGAAGAAGCGCTGTTCGAGGCGGTCGATGAACTCCTGGGCGTCGAGGATGTTGCCGAAGTGCTGGACCAGCCATGAGGACACCGCGTAGACGATGCCCGGCCGGTCCGGGCAGGCGATGGTCAAGACGTACTCTGGCGTCGGGGCCGGAGGGCCGGCGGGTGGGGTGCTGCTCGACATGGCGACATCCTGACGTACGCCGTGCGGCGACGGCCATGGTGTGGCCCGGAATTGTCAGGCTTTGAACGGTGCTGCGTTGTGAATCGTGCATTAGTGTTTCGACATGAGCAACGCTGGGGCGGAGAACGGAACTGGCGCGACGGTTCAGTCGGTCGACCGGGCGATCAGCGTCCTCGAGATCCTGGCCCGCACCGGGGAGTCCGGCGTCACTGAGATCGCCGCGGAGCTCGGCGTCCACAAGTCGACGGCGTTCCGGCTGGTCGCGGCGCTGGACCGGCGCGGTCTGGTCGAGCAGAACGCCGATCGCGGCAAGTACCGCCTCGGCGTCGGCATCCTGCGGCTGGCCGGCGCGACGACCGCCCGGCTCGACGTGGTCCAGGAGGCCCGTCCGATCTGCCAGCAGCTCGCGACCGACACGGGCGAGACCGTCAACATCGCCGTGCTGTCAGACGGCGCCGCGCTCTATCTCGACCAGGTGGCGGGCTCGTCGGCGTTGCAGCCGCACAACTGGGTGGGCCAGCGCATCCCGCTGCACGCCACGTCCAACGGCAAGATCCTGCTCGCCGGGCTGAGTGACACCGAGGTGGCGGGTCAGGTCGGCCGGACCCTCCGCAGCTACACCCCCTCGACGATCACCAGCCTCAAGGCGCTCCGTGGCGAGCTCGCGGCGATCCGGGAGCGGGGGTACGCCGTCGCCGTCGACGAGCTCGAGGTCGGTCTGGCCGCGGTCGCGGCGCCGATCGTCGGCGTACACGGCGACGTCCTGGCGTCGTTGTCGGTCTCGGGTCCGACCTTCCGGCTCGACGAGTCGGCGATGGACACCGCGACCGGCGCGGTCCGGGCCGCCGCCTCGGACATCTCCCGCCGGCTCGGCTGGCGCGACTGACCCGCATCGCAGTCGGATTTGCGCCCGTACAGACGGCGCGCGGGTCCCGGGACGGTATGTACGGGCGCAAAACCGAGGTCCGATTGGCGTCGAGGTCGGCAGTGCGTGTGTTGCGCCACGGTAACGGGACCATTGGAATCTTGACGGTCCCGCGCGAGCGGGGAATGCTGTTGCGCACAGGGGTCTGAGTTGCGCAAGATGCAACCCGGCCTTCCCGGAGAGCGAGAGGGAGGGGGCCGGCGTGCCCGAACTGTCGATCGGCGGCGCATGGCGCGAAGCTCACTCCGGCGCCACCCGCGACATCCACTGCCCGGCCGACGGGAGCCTGGTCGCCACGGTGTCGGAGGCCGGACCCGAAGATGTCGCCGAGGCCGTGGCCGCCGCTCGCCGCGCCTTCGACGAGGGTCCCTGGCCCGCGACCCCCACCCAGGAGCGCGGCGCGCTCTTGCACCGCGTCGCCGACGAGCTCCAACGCCGCAAGGCCGAGATCGCCCGGGCCGAGTCGCTCGACACGGGCAAGCGGCTGGTCGAGAGCGAGTACGACGTCGACGACGTGATCGGAGTGTTCCGCTACTACGCGGGCATGGCCGCGGCCGGCGCCGAGTCGGGCCGGCTCGTCGACACCGGCCAGGCGGGCATCCGCAGCCGGGTCGTCCACGAGCCGGTCGGCGTCTGCGCGCTGATCACCCCGTGGAACTACCCCCTCCTCCAGACGTCGTGGAAGATCGCACCGGCGCTCGCGGCCGGCAACACCTTCGTGCTCAAGCCGAGCGAGCTGACGCCGTCGACGGCGGTCCTGCTCCAGCGCATCCTCGACGATGTCGGGCTGCCCGAGGGCGTCGGCAACCTGATCCTGGGCGCCGGACCGCACACCGGCCAGCCGCTCGTCGACCATCCTGATGTCGACCTCGTGTCGTTCACCGGCGGACTCACCACCGGCCGCCGGATCATGGCGAGCGCCGCCGCGACGGTGAAGAAGCTCGCCCTGGAGCTCGGCGGCAAGAACCCCAACGTCGTCTTCGCCGACGCCGACCGCGAGACAGCGCTGGACTTTGCTTTGACAGCCGTCTTCCTGCATTCGGGGCAGGTCTGCTCGGCCGGCGCCCGGCTGGTCGTCGAGGCGTCGATCCACGACGAGTTCGTCGCCGAGCTGGCGGCGCGGGCCGAGCGGATCCGGCTCGGCGGGCCGTTCGACGACGCCGCCGAGACCGGGCCGTTGATCTCGGCCGCGCATCGCGACAAGGTCGAGAAGTACGTCGCGACCGGACTCGAGGAGGGCGCCGTACTCCGGTGCGGTGGCCGGCGGCCCGACGACGATTCGCTGGCCGACGGCTACTACTACCTGCCGACCATCCTCGACGAGTGCCGCTCCGGCATGACCGTCGTACGCGACGAGTCCTTCGGGCCGATCCTCACCGTCGAGTCGTTCGAGACCGAGGACGAGGCGGTCGCGATCGCCAACGACAGCGACTACGGCCTGGCCGGGGCCGTGTGGACGTCGGACTCCGGACGCGCCGAGCGGGTCGCCGCCCGGATGCGCATGGGCACCGTGTGGATCAACGACTACCACCCGTACGTCCCGCAGGCCGAGTGGGGCGGCTACAAGCAGTCCGGCTTCGGCCGCGAGCTCGGTCTCGCCGGCCTCGACGAGTATCGCGAGACCAAGCACGTCTGGCACAACATCGACCCGCAACCGCAACGGTGGTTCAGCTCATGACGGTCTTTCTGGCGCCGAGATTGCGCGAATGCCCCGCCCTTGTGGCGGGATTCGCGCGCCTTCGAGCCAGCTGGCTGGGACATTCGCGCAATCTCGGCGCGAAGATTGGGCTCGGTCCATGACTCGGCGGGAGCGCTACGACTTCGTCATCGTCGGCGGCGGCTCGGCGGGGTCGGCGCTGGCCAATCGGCTGTCCGCCGACCGCGCCACGAGCGTGCTCGTCCTCGAGGCCGGGCGGCCCGACTTCATCTGGGACCCGTTCATCCACATGCCGGCGGCGCTGCCGTACCCGATCGGCAATCGGCTCTACGACTGGAAGTACGAGTCCGAGCCCGAGCCGTACATGAACGACCGCCGGATATACCACGCCCGCGGCAAGGTGCTCGGCGGGTCGAGCAGCATCAACGGCATGATCTTCCAGCGGGGCAACCCGATGGACTACGAGCGCTGGGCGACCGTCAAGGGCTGCGAAGGGTGGAACTACGCGCATTGCCTGCCCTACTTCAAACGGATGGAGACCTGTCTCGCTGGCGCCGACGAATGGCGCGGTGGCAGCGGCCCGCTCGTCCTCGAGCGCGGTCCGGCGGCCAACCCGCTGTTCGGCGCGTTCTTCGAAGCCGCCCAGCAGGCGGGCTACCCGCTGACCGACGACGTCAACGGCTACCGCCAGGAGGGCTTCGCGCCGTTCGACCGCAACGTGCATCGCGGCCGCCGGCTCTCCGCGTCACGGGCGTACCTCCACCCGGTCATGAAGCGGCCCAACCTCGACGTCGAGACGCTGGCGTACGTCACCCGGCTCGACGTCGACGAGGGCCGGGTCGTCGGGGTCGACTACGAACGCGCCGGGCGGTTCCAGCGCAGCGTCCGGGCCGGCGAGGTGATCTGCTGCGGAGGCGCGATCAACACTCCACAACTGCTGCAGCTGTCCGGGATCGGCAACGCGACCGAGCTCGAGCAGTTGGGCATCCACCCGGTCGTCGACGTGCCCGGCGTCGGCGAGAACCTCCAGGACCATCTCGAGGTCTACATCCAGTACGCGTCCAAGCAGCCGGTGTCGATCTCTCCGGGACTGCGCTGGCGCAACCGGCCCCGGATCGGTGCCGAGTGGCTGTTCCTCCGCCGTGGCCTCGGCGCCACGAACCACTTCGAGGGCGGCGGTTTCGTCCGGAGCAACGACGAGGTGCCCTATCCCAACCTGATGTTCCACTTCCTGCCGATCGCGATTCGCTACGACGGCTCGCAGCCGGCCGCGGAGCATGGCTACCAGGTCCACGTCGGGCCGATGTACTCCGACGTCCGGGGGACCGTGAAGATCACGTCGACCGACCCACGCAAGCATCCGGCCCTGCGGTTCAACTACCTCTCGACGCCCGACGATCGGCGCGAGTGGACCGAGGCGGTACGGGTGGCGCGGTCGATCCTCACGCAGCCGGCGATGGACCCGTTCAACGACGGCGAGATCTCGCCGGGCACCGGCGTCGAGTCCGACGACGAGATCCTCGACTGGGTCGCCCGGGACGCCGAGACCGCGCTGCACCCCTCGTGCACCGCTCGCATGGGCACCGACGAGCTCGGCGTCCTCGACCCCGACACGATGCGGGTGCACGGCGTCGGCGGAGTGCGCGTCGTCGACGCTTCCTCCATGCCCTTCGTGACAAACGGCAACATCTACGCCCCCATCATGATGCTCGCCGAAAAGGCTGCCGACCTGATCTTGGGCAACACGCCGCTCGCACCGGCCGACGGCGTTCCGTACTACCGTCACAGCGATGGCAGCCCGCTTTACCCACCGGGGGACCCTCGCAACGACACCGGAGGTAGGACATGACCGAATCCGCCGTGAAGGTCGACAGCCTGTGGAAGGTGTTCGGCCCGAAGGCGTCGACGATCCCCGGGAGTCAGTACGCCGACCTGTCGCCTAGTGAGCTGCGGGCCGAGACCGGCAGTGTCGCCGCGGTCCACGACATGTCGTTCGACGTAGCGCCCGGCGAGGTCTTCGTCGTCATGGGCTTGTCCGGTTCGGGCAAGTCGACGCTCGTACGCTGTCTTATCCGGCTGATCGAGCCGACGTCGGGCACCGTCGAGATCGACGGCGACGACGTCAGCGCCATGTCCGATGGGCAGCTTCGCGAACTGCGCCGCAATCACGTCGCGATGGTCTTCCAGCACTTCGGGCTGCTGCCGCATCGCCGGGTGATCGACAACGTCGCCTACGGCTTGGAGATTCGCGGCGTACGCAAGGCGGAGCGGCACGCCAAGGCGGCCGAGATCCTGGATCTGGTGGGCCTCGCGGGCAACGAGAACTCGTTCCCCGACCAGCTGTCCGGCGGCATGCAGCAGCGGGTCGGGCTCGGCCGAGCGCTCGCCGTCGATCCGGCGCTGATGCTCTTCGACGAGCCGTTCTCGGCCCTCGACCCGCTGATCCGGCGGGACATGCAGAACGAGGTCATCCGGCTGCACGAAGAGGTCGGCAAGACGATGATCTTCATCACCCACGATCTGCAGGAGGCGCTCAAGCTCGGCGACCGGATCCTGATCATGCGCGACGGCAAGCTCGTGCAGATCGGACCGCCGGACGAGATCGTCGCGGCGCCGGCGGACGACTACGTACGCGACTTCGTCAGCGACGTGCCGCGCTCGCATTGCGTGACGCTGAAGTGGGTCATGCGCCAGCCGACAGAGGGCGAGTCGTTGGACGGTCCGATCATGAAGCCGAACGTCGTGGTTCGCGACGCCGCCCGTGAAGGCCTGGCGTCCGACCACCCGATCCGGGTCATGGACAACGGCGAACTGCTCGGCGTCGTCGGCGAGGACGACCTGATCCGGGTGATCGTCGCCGAGGAGGAGGGGGCGCCGGCGTGAGCGAGCGCAGCGAGCAAGCAATCCAGCACACTTTTGTCACGGTGGGGCCGAGCGATAGCGAGGCCGGGCCGTGACTGCGGTGCAGACCCCTCCGGAGGCGAAGCCGCCGGAGCCGGCCGTCGAGGATCGGATTGCGGAGCCGCCGTGGTGGCGGCGCTACTGGCGCTGGCTGGCGATCATCGGCGTCATCGTGGTCTGGCGGATTGGGCTGGCGGTCTTCCGCGGTGAGGACACGCTGCAGCTCGGTGGCGCTGAGCTGACCGACTTCCAGGAGTGGCTCAACGACCTGCGTGACGACATCGACGGCATGCGGGAAACCAACTGGTTCTTCGAGTACGTCATCGGCGGGATCAGTGATGCGCTGGACTGGCTCGTTGAGTTTCTGCAGGAGCTGTTGAGCACGCCGGCCTTCCCGCGGCCGGTGCCCGAGATCGGCTGGCTCGGCGTCGTGGCATTAGGGTTGTTGATCGCCTATGCACTCGCCGGGGCGCGTATGGCGATCCTTGTGACGCTGAGCCTGCTGGCATGTGGCTACCTGGGCTACTGGGAAGACAGCATCGACACGCTCATCATCACCGGGGTCGCGGTCGCCATCTGCGCCGTGATCGGCCTGCCGCTCGGCATCTGGATGTCTCGCAGCAAACGCGTCACGGCAGCGACCACGCCGGTGCTTGACCTGATGCAGACGATGCCGTCCTTCGCCTACCTGACGCCGCTGGTGCTGTTCTTCGGCATCGGCGAGGCGTCCGCCGTTGTCGTCACAGTGATCTTCGCTCTGCCGCCGATCGTCCGGATCAGCGCGCATGGGCTGCGCACGGTGTCGCCCGCCACGGTGGAGGCGAGCCGGTCACTGGGCTCGACCGAGCCGCAGTTGCTGCGCCAGGTGCAACTGCCGATGGCCCGTCGCACGATCATCGTGGGCCTGAACCAGACGACGATGGCGGCGCTGTCCATGGCGACCATCGCCGCTCTCATCGACGGGCCGGGTCTCGGCGAGCCGGTTCTCAGCGAGCTGCAGGCGCTGGACGTCGGCGGCGCGTTCGTCGCCGGTCTGTGCATCGTGGTCCTGGCGATCATGCTGGATCGCGTGTCCACGGCGGCCAGCGAACGCCGCGAGCAGGCGATCCGGAGCCCTTACGATCCGCGGATCCGGCGCTTCGTTCTGCTCGGCCTCGCCGCGGTGGCCGGCATCGCCATCTACCTGTCCCGGACCTATACCCGGTTCGCGGAGTTTCCCGAAGGCGCTGATCTGGGTGGGAGGCTGGCGGATCGGGTCAACTCGATCAACGACTGGATTGTCGATCAGATCAGCGGATTGACGGAGGCCTTCAAGGACTTCGTCAGCTACGGCATCCTCAACCCGCTCGAGGCTCTTACGGCTGACACCCCGTGGTGGCTGGCGTTCGCCGCCTTGACCGCCCTGAGTGCCCTGATTGGTGGCTGGCGTGCGGTGGTCTCCACAGTCGTGTGCCTGCTCATCATCCTCGGCACGGGCCTTTGGAACGACACGATGGTGACGCTGGTCATGGTGCTGGCAGCCGCGGTCATGGTCATGGTCATCGGCGTCATCGTCGGGGTGTGGATGGGGCGAAGTCGCCGCGTCGATACGGCGCTCCGTCCGATCCTCGACGCGATGCAAGTGATGCCGCCGTTCGTCTACCTCGTGCCCGCGTTGGCGCTCTTCGAGACGACCCGGTTCACGGCGATCGTCGCCGCGATCATCTTTGCGGCGCCAGTGGCGGTGAAGCTGGTGGCGGACGGCATCCGTGGTGTGTCGGCGACGACGACCGAGGCCGCGCTGTCCGCCGGGTCGAACAGGTGGCAGATGATCGGCAAAGTTCAGCTGCCCATGTCGCGAGGCTCGATCCTGCTCGCGGCCAACCAGGGGTTGCTGTTCGTCCTCTCGATGGTGGTCATCGGCGGTCTCGTCGGAGGCGGCGGTCTCGGATACCTCGTGGTCGCCGGGTTCTCGCAGCAGCAGTTGTTCGGCAAGGGATTGGCAGCGGGAATCGCGATTACGGCGCTCGGCGTGATGCTCGACCGGATCACCAGGTATGCCGCCGAACGATCAGAACGGCTGCCCGCAACGACTGGAGCAAAGAATCGATAGCAGAGGCCGCGTCCACTGCGGCACGATCGAAGGAGACAACATGACACAAGCGATGGCTCGGTTCCGTCGCGGATGGGGGTTCGCCTTTGTCGGTGCGATCGCTGCGTCCGCGTTGGTGGCCTGCGGCGGGGGCGACATCGAGGAGTCCAGCTCCGATGCAGGCGCCGAAGAGTGTGGCGACTTCAACATCGCGATCAACCCCTGGGTCGGCTACGAGGCCTCGGCGCATGTAGTCGGCTACGTCGCGTCGTCGGAGCTCGGTTGCGACGTCGAGTACAAGGACCTCAAGGAAGAGATCGCCTGGCAGGGCTTCGGGACCGGCGAGGTCGACGTCGTAATCGAGAACTGGGGCCACCCGGACCTGAAGCAGAAGTACATCGGGGACCAGCAGACCGCGGTGCGGGTCGGCCCGACCGGCAACAAGGGCATCATCGGCTGGTATGTGCCGCCGTGGCTCGCCGAGGAGAACCCGGACATCACGGACTGGCAGAACCTCAACAAGTACGCCGACGAGTTCGAGACGTCGGAGTCAAACGGCAAGGGCCAGCTGCTCGACGGCGACCCGTCGTTCGTCACCAACGACGAAGCGCTCGTGGAGAACCTCAACCTGGACTACGAGGTCGTCTACGCAGGGAGTGAGGCCGCGCTGATCCAGGCGTTCCGGGACGCCGAGGAGAACCAGGAGTGGGTCATCGGCTACTTCTACGAGCCGCAGTGGTTCCTCGCCGAGGTGCCGCTGGTCAAGGTCGACCTGCCGGCGTACGAGCCGGGCTGCGACGCCGATCCACAAGCGGTCGACTGCGACTACCCGCTCTACAACCTCGACAAGATCGCGAGCAAGGAGTTCATGGAGTCGGGGAGCCCGGCCGCGCAGCTGGTGGAGAACTGGCAGTGGACCAACGACGACCAGAACGTCGTCGCGGGTTACATCGCCCAAGATGATATGGACCCGGAGGAAGCCGCTCAGCAGTGGGTCGAGGACAACCCCGAAAAGGTCGACGCCTGGCTCGAAGGCATCTGACGGATCTCGGCCGGTGCCACCGCCGTCTTGACACTTGTCGGCGGTGGCGCTGATCCTATTGTTGTCTCGCATCGTGCGCAGCGTTGCAGATGACGCAACGCCTGAATCGCACAGCAACTCGAAGTGGGTGAACCATGGCATCGGTTCCGAGCCGGGCGCGGGTCGTCGTCATCGGCGCCGGCATCGTCGGAAACAGTCTCGTCTATCACCTGGCCCGGCTGGGCTGGCGCGACATCGTGCAGATCGACAAGGGGCCGCTGCCCAACCCGGGGGGCTCGACCGGGCACGCGTCCAACTTCATCTTCCCGGTCGATCACTCCCGGGAGATCACCGATCTGACGCTGGACAGCATGCGTCAGTACCAGGAGATGGACGTCTTCACCGAGTCCGGCGGCTTCGAGGTCGCGCGTACGGAAGAACGCATGGAGGAGCTCCGCCGGCGGATGTCGTCGTCGAAGGCGTGGGAGATCCCCTCGGAGTTGGTGACGCCGGAGCAGGTTGTCGAGCGCGTGCCCTACCTCGATCCGAGCGTCATCGTCGGCGCCTTCTGGACTCCGTCCGTCGGCGTCGTCGACTCGCTCCGCGCCGGCACGATCATGCGCGAGCGGGCGCAGGAGCTCGGCGCCCTCCAGCTCGCCGCGACCGTCGAGGTGACTGGCATCGACGTCGAACAGGGGGGAGTCAGCCGGGTCCGCACCAGTGCCGGTGACATCAAGACCGAGACAGTCGTGATCGCCTGCGGCGTGTGGAGCCCGCGGATCGCCCGGATGGCCGGTGCGCACATCCCACTCACTCCCGCCGTCCACCAGATGATCAGCGTCGGGCCGGTGCCGATCCTGGCCGACAGCCCGGGCGAGATCTCGTTCCCGATCGTCCGCGACATGGACACCTTCTGCTACGAGCGGCAGCACGGCGCGGACATGGAGGTCGGGTCGTACGCCCACCGCCCGATCCTCTGGGACCCCGACGACATCCCGACGATCGAGCAGGCCAAGCTCTCGCCGACCGAGCTGCCGTTCACGCAGGACGACTTCGACCCGCAGCTCGAGCAGGCGTACGAGCTGATGCCGGACCTGCTCGGCGCCGAGGGTGCGGAGATCCGCTACGCGATCAACGGTCTGCTGTCGCTGACGCCGGACGGGTCGCCCGTCCTCGGCGAGTCGCCGGAGGTGGGCGGGCTCTGGTCCGCCGCGGCCGTCTGGATCAAGGAGGGTCCGGGCGTCGGCCGCGCGGTCGCCGAGTGGATGACCGACGGCTGCCCCGAGATCGACCTGCACCACAGTGACATCGCGCGGTTCTATCCGCACCAGCGCACGCGGGCGCACATCCGGGCCCGAACGAGCGAGGCGTTCAACAAGACCTACGGCATCATCCACCCGGGCGAGCAGTGGGAGAGCGATCGCGACCAGAGACTCGCACCGATGAACGCCAGCCAGCGTGAGATGGACGCGATGTTCTTCGAGGCGGTCGGCTGGGAACGGCCGATGTGGTACGGCCGCAACGAGAGCCTGCTCGGCGACTACGGCGACGCCGTCATGCCACGCGAACACGAGTGGGACTCGCGCTGGTGGTCGCCGATCATCAACGCCGAACATCTCGCCATGCGTGACCGGGCCGGCATCGTCGACCTGTCGGCGTTCGTGATCTTCGACGTCGTCGGGCCGCGCGCGATGGAGGCCGTGCAGGGCATCGTGGTGAGCCAGGCCGACGTCGCGATCGGGCGGGTGATCTACACACCGGTGCTCGACCAGCAGGGCGGCTTCCGGGCCGACTTGACCGTGATGCGGCTCGGTCACGACCACTACCGCGTCGTGACCGGCGGCCACACCGGCATGATCGACCGCAAGTGGTTCGCCGACCACATGCCGTCCGACGGCACGGCGCAGGTCGTCGACCTCACCTCGGCGTACACCACGATCGGCCTGTGGGGCCCACGCGCCCGCGACATCCTCGGCTCGGTCACGAGCGCCGACGTCAGTCACGAAGGCTTCGGCTTCGCCCGCTGCCGCGACATCGAGATCGACTCGCTCGACGTGCTGGCGTCGCGGATCTCCTACGTCGGCGAGCTCGGCTGGGAGCTGCACCTGCCGATCGAGCACGGCGCGAAGCTGTGGGGGCTGCTACACGAGTCCGGCCACCAGCACGGCGCGGTCCCGGTCGGGATCGGCGTCTACGGCACCACCGGCCGGATCGAGAAGGGTTACCGGGCGTACGGCTTCGAGCTCGACGCCGAGCGCACCATCGTCGAGGCCGGCATGCAGCGGCCGAAGGTCAAGGACGCCGACTTCGTCGGGCGGGAGGCCTACCTCAAGCAGCGGGTGAGCGAACCCGAGACGGTCATGTCCACGCTGTCCGTCGACGACCACACGTCGGCCGACGGCACCAAGCGCTACATGCTCGGCGGCGAGCCCATCCTGACGCCGAACGGTGGGCCGCTCGTCGACGGACACGGGCATCACCCGTACGTCACGACCGCGGGCTCGGCGCCGTCGCTCGGCCAGCACCTGCTGATGGCCTACCTGCCGCCGGACGTCGCCTCGGTCGGCACGAAGCTCGCCGTCAGCTACATGGAACAGCTCTATCCGGTGACGGTCGCGTCAGCCGATGCGACGGCGGTGTTCGATCCCGGCAACGAACGGATCCGGAGGTAGCTCGCATGGCCAATGTCTTGGTGTGCGTGAAGCGGGTGCCAGACGTGTCCGGGGAGATCGCCCTGACCGACGACGAGCAGTCGGTCGACGCGCGGCATCTCGGCTGGACGGTGAGCCCGCACGAGGAGTGCGCGGTCGAGCTGGCGACGCAGATCGCCGGTGCGACCGGCGGCGAAGCGACCGTGGTGTCGGTGGGCTCGGACGAGGCGATCGAGCAGTTGCGTGACGCACTGGCAGTCGGCTGTACCCGGGCGGTGCTGGTGGAGGCGGAGCTCGCCGCCCTCGGGCCGGTCGACGTGGCGCGGGCGATCGCAGACGTGGTGCGGTCGCACGAGGCGGCCGGCACGACGTACGACGTGATCCTGCTCGGCAACGACGCCGCCGACACCGGCGACTTCCAGGTGCCGGTGCGGCTCGCGTACGCCCTGGAGCGGCCGGTCGTGACGGGCATCTCGACGGTCGCGGTCGAGGGCTCGGTCGCTGTCGCACGGGGCGATGGTCCCGATGGGCCCGAGGTGTTCGAGCTGCCGATGCCGGCCGTCGTGGCGGTCATGGAGGGCGGCGTGACGCCGCGCTATCCGTCGATCCCCGGCCGGATGAAGGCCAAGAAGGCCCCGATCGAGACGGTGGCCTTCGAGGGTGCGCCGGTGGGATCGGGTCGAGCGCGCCTGAAGCTGCCCGAGGTCGAGGCGAGCTCGGTACGGATCCTCGGCACCGGTGCGGACGCCGCGCCGGCGGTCGTCGACGTGATGGAGGAGCTGGGGGTGTTGCCGCGATGACGGTCCTGGTCTTGGTGGAGCCGGACGCCGATGGCGTCGCGCTGACGTCGCTGGAGGCGGTGACCTTCGCCCGGGACCTGGCCGCCGGTGCGCCGGTGCATGCCGTCGTCGTCGGGCCGGTGGCGGAGCCGGCGTGGTCGGCCCTGGTCGACAAGCTCGGTGCCTACGGCGTGGCGTCGATACGGCACGCCGAGGACGAACGGTTGACCGCCTACTCGGCGGCAGCCTGGGCGGCGGCGCTGGTCGATGCGGCCACGGCCGGGTCGGCTCGGGTGGTGACCGCGTCCGGAACCCCCCGGGGCAACGAGATCCTGGCCCACGTCGCGGCCCGGTGGGAGGTCGCGATGGCCGCGAACGCGGTCGCCCTCGACACGGCCGATCCGCTGGTGGTCTCGAGGCAGGTCGTCGGCGGCGCGGCCTTGGAGGAGATGCGGCTCGACGACAGTGTCGGCGTCGTGTCGGTCGCCGGGCACGCGTGTGAGCCGGTGGCCGCTTCGGCGCCGTCGCAGCCGGAGGTCACGTCGTACGCTCCGTCGCTCGGCGCCACCGATCTGGTCGCGCGGGTGGCGCGTACGGAGGAGGCGGCGCCGGACGAGTCGGCGGCGCTGACCTCGGCACGTGTGGTCGTCGGCGCTGGTCGAGGGGCCGGCGGGCCGGACGGGTTCAAGGACCTGCTGAGCCTCGCCGAGCTGACCGGCGGCGCGTTGGGAGTCTCCCGCGTCGTGACGAGTCTGGGCTGGCGGCCGCATCACGAGCAGGTCGGCCAGACCGGGAGCCGGATCGCGCCGGACCTCTACATCCCGTGCGGCATCAGCGGCGCCATCCAGCATTGGGCCGGCTGCCAGAGCGCGAAGACGATCATCGCCATCAACTCCGACGAGGACGCCCCGATGGTGACCCGGGCCGACTACGCCGTCATCGGCGACCTGCACGAGATCGTCCCCGCCATCAACGACGAGCTCCGCCGCCGCCACGGCTGACCCCCGGCGCGATCATCGGTCACTAGTGGCGCGGTCATCGGTCACTTGTGGCGCGACGAAATGTGGGTGCGAAACCCATGGCCCATCGCAGGTCGGGTCAACGCCCACGTTCAGCCGGTTTGAGACCACACCTTTCAGTCCGACGCAAGGCGGTCGTACCAGATCACATCCGTATACGTGCCGTCGCCGAGGCGGTCGGCGTTGCGGTGCCGACCGACCTCGGTGAAGCCGGCCGCCGTCGCGACGTGGCGGCTCGCGGTGTTGTCGACGGCCGTCATGAGCTGCAACCGGCGTACCCCGAGACCGCCGTCGGCCGCCGTCGAGAGGGCGTGCGCCGCGGCCAGGCGTACCGCCTCGGTCATCACACCGCGGCCGCGCGCCTCGGGATGCGCCCAGTAGGTGAGCTCGACGTCGTCGGGGTCGTCGTCGCCGAGGCCGTGTACGCCGATGTGAGCGAGCATCCGATCGGAGTCCGGATCGGCTGCGCACCACGCGATCCGCTCGCCGAGCGACTGGCCCTCGATCTGCCACAGCAGCCACTCGCGGGCGGCGTCCTCGGTGGTCGGCAGCGGCAGGTGGGCCAGCCAGTGCGTCGTACGTGGGTCCGAACACGCCTCGACGATGCTCGGGATGTCGTCGTCGCGATAGGGCCGGAGCACGATCCGCTCACCGCGCAGCTCCGGCGGCACGAGCCAGCGGGTCGTCGGCCGGCCATCGTCGTCGGGCTGCAGGGACGCGATCCAGGTGTCGATCGCCCGGCCGCGCTCGTAGAGCAGCTTCGGCACGGTGCCGTGGAACGTGAAGCCGGTGGCCCATGCCGTCCGCCGGGACCCGACGTTGCCGACGTGGGCTCGCCAGTGGACGATCTCGGCGCCGCCGTGGTCGAACACCCAGCGCGTCGACAGCCGGATCGCCCGCGTTGCGACACCGCGCCCGCGGGCCCACGGATGCAGGGCGTAGCCGATGTCCGTGACGCCGACGCCGCGGATGTCGACGTTCCCGGCGAACCGCGCCCGGCCCGCGTCGTCCACCGCTTCGATCGCCCAACCGCGCCACTCGCCGGTGTCCCAGCCGTGGGGTACCAGCTCCCGGGCGAAGCGCTTGGCGTTCTCCCGGTCGTACGGCTGCGGGATGCTGGTCCATCGCGCCATCTCCGGATCGCGGCACATCTCGACCATCGCGTCGATGTCGTCGTCGGTATGGGCCCGGAGTCGTACGACGCCGTCGGTCAGCTCGGGTCGTTCCACTGCCATGGGCCGATCCTCGTCGGTCGTGGGAGATCGCGCCAAGTCGTTATCGGGCGCCACGAGTGGCTGATGACGGCGCCACGAGTGGCTGATGATCGCGCGGGGTCAGGCGACTCGACCGGCGCCGGCGGCCGGTTCGACAGGGAACACCGACGGCGGCGCGAAGTCATGGGCGGCGAACGCGATCCGGCAGGCGTCGGCCACCGACTCGGCAAGCCCCACCGCGACCAGCGCGATCGCACTGCCGCCGAAGCCGCCGCCGGTCATCCGGGCCCCGAGGGCACCGGCTCCCACGGCCGCGTCGACGGCGACATCCAACTCGGCGCAGCTGACCTCGAACTCGTCACGGAGCGAGGAATGCGACTGCGACAGCAGTTCGCCGAACCGAACCCACTCGCGCCCGGCGAGGGCGGCGACGGCCGAGTGCACTCGGGCCGTCTCGGTCACCACGTGCCGGGCCCGTCGCCGCAGGGTCGCGTCGGCCAGACTCTCGACGTCGTCCGGGGCGGCCGCGGCCAGGGTGGTGACGCCGAGTGCGGAGGCGGCGGCCGTACATTCGCGGCGCCGCTGCGCATAGGCCCCGTCGGCCAGCGCGTGGTGCGCTCGAGTGTCGATGACGAGCAGGACCAGATCGTCGGCGGCCCACCCGGCAGCCACCGGCCGTACTGACAAGGCAACCGTGTCGATCAGCAGCGCCTGACCCGCACGGCCGCGCAGCGACGTGAGCTGGTCCATGATCCCGGTCGGCACACCGACGTAGTCGTTCTCGGCGCGCTGAGCTGCCTGCGCCAGGCCGATGTCGTCGACGTCCAACGACGCGAGGTCGCGGACGGCGACCGCGACGGCGCACTCGAGCGCATGGGACGACGAGAGGCCGGCGCCGATCGGCACGTCGGACCACACCGTGAGATCGAGACCGGGCACGTCGTACCCGTCCGATTGCAGGGCCCAGATGATCCCGGCGACATAGGCCGCCCAGCCGGTGACCTCGCCCGGCTCGGTCGCCGCCGCGAACGTCACCGGCTCGCCGAACGACTCCGACGCCACCGTCACGAGATCGTCGGGCCGCAAGGTCGCCGTCACGGTCGTTCGCCGGTCGATCGCGATCGGGAGCACCGGGCCACCGTTGTAGTCGAGGTGCTCGCCGATCAGGTTGACCCGGCCCGGGGCGGCCCAGCGCCCGGCCGCGGCACCACTCAACTCGTTCACGCCGACCATTCTCACGAAGATCGACGAGTTGTCAGCGGCCATCCGAGCTCCCCACCTGCCACATCCGAATCGTGCGTACCAGCGGGATCGCGAACCGACCACCACGTGCGGGCAAGGTGGTCGGTTCACGGCCCAGGTGGTGCTGATGGGGACCCCGATCCGTCAAACGCCTGGGACCTCCGACGGCGGGCCGGGCCAGTAGTCCATCGTCCCCGCGTCGAGGTCGAGACGGACGCTGAGCATGGTGCGCCGACGTTCGTGCCGGGGGAGGCTCTCGTCGTCGAGGACGGAGATCGGCGCGGCCGCGGCGTCGGCACCGCAAAGACTGGCGGCGACGGCCGCGAGCGAGTCGCCGACCGTGGGGCCGGCGACGGACTGCAGGTGGGCGAGCCGGGCCCGCGTCGTACTCGTCGCCGGAGCGGTGTCGCCGACGGCGAGGTCGGGATCGAGCAGGTGATTGGTGTGCAGCAGCCAGCCGTCCTCCCGGCGGCGTACGACACCGACGCCGGACGGCGTGATCTCCAGGGTGGCCGCGTCGGAGTCCGGCGGCCGGGTGACGACGGTGATCGCGGACGACGCCGACGCTGGGGCCGAACGGGCGATGTCGACGGCGTCCTCAACGGTCCTGGCCTCGTCGAGAATGCGACGAGCGATGGCATGGACGGGCACACCGGACCCGCCGCCGTCCGCCTTGTGATGCAGGATGTTGAACAGCACCCCGAGACCGGCATCGCTCACCCCGATCTTCGCGAGCATTCCCGGCTCGGTGAACGTCGACACTCGCCGACCGGCGTCCGAACGGTAGTGCCACACCGCCGCCGCCGGAGTGAGCTCGGGGTTCCAGTCCCAGGTCTGGAAGGCCACCGGCACGGGTCCGGTCCGGACCGCGGTCGAGCATTCGCCGTCGGTCTTCGCCGGCTTGGTGGCGAGGATCTCCGTGCGCGCGTTGAGCATGGCGACGTCGGACTGCCGGAGGTCGGCGCCGGCGGCGATCTGCTCCAGTTCGGCGGCCAGGGCAGGGCTCCAGCGGGTCAGCGCCTCGTGGGCCGCGACGCCGGTCGCGCGGGCCTGCTCCGGCGCGATCCCGACCAGCTCGAAGTGCCGGAGATAGGCATCGATCGCGGTGCGGATCTCGGCCGACCAGACCCGCCCGAACTCTCGGGGCCGCGCCGGAGCGCCGACGTCGGAGCTGTGATGCTCGCGCACCTTCACCGTGGTTGCTCCCGTCGATCGTGGACGAGTCCGCCTTCCCTCAGTCTGCCGCCTCGCTCCGCCGCGAGTAGTCCGGGTCCCGGGGGGCGGACCGACGCGAGTCACCGTTTCGCCTGCCGGCGCGACACAATGAGGACTATGACCGACCCACGCGACTCCGCCCGCGATCCGCTCGACCTCGCCGGCATCGACGACGAGCTGACCGCCGACGAGCGGGCGGTGCGCGACTCGGTCCGGGCGCTGTGCGCCGAGCATGTCGATCCTTACGTCGCCGAATGGTTCGAGGCCGGCGAGGTGCCTGACATGCGCGGCCTCACGAAGGAGTTCGGCGCGCTCGGCCTGCTCGGGATGCATCTGCAGGGGTACGGCTGCGCCGGCATGAGCGCAGTCGACTACGGCCTCGCCTGCCTCGAGCTCGAGGCGAGCGACTCGGGCATCCGGTCGCTGGTGTCCGTCCAGGGCTCGCTCGCCATGTATGCGATCTGGCGGTTCGGCAGCGAGGAGCAGAAGCAGCGGTGGCTCCCGGGCATGGCGGCCGGCGACCTGATCGGCTGCTTCGGGCTGACCGAGCCGGACGCCGGATCCGACCCGGCGAGCATGCGGACCCGGGCCCGCCGCGACGGCACCGACTGGGTGCTCGACGGCCGCAAGATGTGGATCACCAACGGCTCGGTGGCCGACGTCGCGATCGTGTGGGCCCAGACCGACGACGGCGTCCGCGGCTTCGTCGTCCCGACCGACGTCGCGGGCTTCGCCGCCCCGCCCATCCGGCACAAGATGTCGCTTCGAGCGTCGGTGACCAGCGAGCTCGTGCTCGACGGAGTACGGCTGCCCGAAGCGGCGATGCTGCCCGACGTACGCGGTCTCAAGGGTCCGCTGTCGTGCCTCAACGAGGCGCGCTACGGCATCGTGTGGGGCTCGATGGGCGCGGCCCGGTCGTCACTGTCGGCGGCGCTGTCGTACGCGAAGGAGCGCGATCAGTTCGGTCAGCCGATCGCCTCCTTCCAGCTCACTCAGCAAAAGCTCGCCGACATGTCACTGGAGTACGCCAAGGGTCTGCTGCTCGCCCTGCATCTCGGGCGGCGCAAGGACGCCGGCAAGCTCCGGTCCGAGCAGGTCAGCCTGGGCAAGCTCAACAACGTCCGCGAGGCGCTGGACATCTGCCGCGCCGCGCGGACCATCCTCGGCGCCAACGGCATCTCGCTCGAGTACCCCGTGATCCGGCACATGAACAACCTCGAGTCGGTCCTGACCTACGAAGGCACCGTCGAGATGCACACCCTGGTCGTCGGCCAAGCCCTGACCGGTCACGCCGCCTTCCGCTGACCCGCAGCCTTGTCCGGCATTTGCGGGATGGTGGTGGTTTCCGCGGACCCGTGAACCGCCATCGTCCCGCAATCGCCGGTGGGGATGGGTCCGCTGATGGCGACGGCACTACTCTGGTCGGCATGGACGACGGCCCATGGAGACCGTGGCCGGTTGCTCCCGCTGACAACTCGGGTGGTCATCGCCGGTGAACAGCACCATCCTGAACATCTGCCTGGTCGCCTTCTTCATCCTGCTCGGCGGTGTGTTCGCGGCGGCAGAGATCGCGCTGGTGTCGTTGCGCGAGGGGCAGATCAAGGCGCTGGCCAAGCGAGGCAAGCGCGGTCGCGCCGCGGCCCGCCTGGCCGAGGATCCCAACCGCTTCCTCTCCGCGGTGCAGCTCGGCGTGACGCTCAGCGGGTTCCTGTCCGCGGCGTTCGGCGCCGCCACGATCGCGGACGACTTCGCGCCGGTGCTCGTCGACGCCGGTCTGCCTGACGGCGCCGCCGACATCGTGGCCCTCGTCGTGATCACGCTGGTCATCGCCTACTTCTCGATCGTCCTGTCCGAGCTGACCGCCAAGCGCATCGCGCTCCAGCGCAGCGTCGGCGTCTCGCTCGCCTTCGGCCCGGCGATCGACCGGATGGCGCGGCTGTCGACGCCGGTCATCTGGCTGCTGTCGAGGTCGACCGATCTGGCTGTCAGAGTGCTCGGCGGCGATCCGGGCGCGGCCCGCGAGCAGATGTCGGACGAGGAGCTGCGGCATCTCGTCTCCAGCCACGAGACGCTCAGCGACGAGGAGCGGCAGATCGTCGAGGACGTCTTCGCCGCTGGCGACCGGCAGATCCGCGAGGTGATGATCCCGCGGACCGAGGTCGACTTCATCGACGCGTCGATGCCGGTGTTCAAGGCGGTGACGTTCGCCGCCGAGCGACCGCACTCGCGCTACCCGGTGATCCGGTCGTCGGCCGACGACATCGTCGGGTTCATCCATGTCCGCGACCTCTTCGACCCCGAGATCAACGGCCGATCGCTCCGGGTCGGCGACCTCGCCCGGGACACGCTGCTGATCCCTGGCACTCGCGAGGTGCTGGCCGCGATGACCGACATGCGCCGCGAGGGAGTGCACCTCGCGATCGTCGCCGACGAGTACGGCGGGACCGACGGCATCGTGACCCTCGAGGACCTCGTCGAGGAGCTCGTCGGCGACATCCGCGACGAGTACGACCCGGACGAGCGGCATGCGCTGCGCCTGGTGAGCGGCGACATGGAGGTGGACGGGCTGCTGAACCTCGACGACTTCCAGGACGTGACCGGGTTGGAGCTGCCCGACGGGCCGTACGAGACGGTGGCCGGCTACATCGTCTCGCGGCTCGGCCACGTGCCCGAAGTGGGCGAGTCGTGCGCCTTCGACGGTCATCTGCTGACCGTGGTAGGGATCGACGGCCGCCGCGTGTCGCGGGTGCGCGTCAGCGTCCGGCCCGAGGTGACCCTCCAGATGGAGCTCCCCGGCTCCGACGACAGCGCCTCCGAGACCGACGCGGGGCCGGGCGCCGCCGCGCAGTCCGGCTGAGCTCGCTGGCAGAATGCGCGGCATGTCGACCCTGCCGCGCGTGCTGTCGGGCATCCAGCCCACCGCCGACTCCTTCCACTTCGGCAACTACCTCGGCGCGCTGCGCCAGTGGGTGGGCCTGCAGGAGGGCCACGACGCGTTCTACTGCATCGTCGACCTGCACGCGATCACAGTCGAGTACGACCCGGACCAGCTGCGTGAACGCACCCGGCGGTCGGCGGCCCAGCTGCTCGCGGCCGGCATCGATCCGGAGCGGTCCACGCTGTTCGTCCAGAGCCAGGTGCCCGAGCACGCGCAGCTCGCCTGGGTCCTGGGCTGCCTGACCGGGTTCGGCGAGGCCAGCCGGATGACCCAGTTCAAGGACAAGTCGACCCGCGGCGGCACCGACCGCGCGACCGTCGGGCTGTTCACGTACCCGATCCTCCAGGCCGCCGACATCCTGCTCTACCAGACCCATCGGGTGCCGGTCGGCGAGGACCAGCGCCAGCACATCGAGCTCACCCGTGACCTCGCCGGACGGTTCAACCACCGCTTCGGCCCCACGTTCCGGCTGCCCGAGCCGTACATCGTCAAGGAGACCGCCAAGATCACCGACCTGGCCGACCCGACGATCAAGATGAGCAAGTCCGCCTCGTCACCGGCCGGGATCATCGAACTCCTCGACGAGCCGAAGGTCTCGGCCAAGAAGGTCCGCTCGGCGGTGACCGACTCCGGCCGCGACGTGCTGTTCGACGAGACCGGCAAACCCGGCATCTCCAACCTGCTCCGGATCTACTCGGTGCTCGCCGATGTGCCGATCCCGGAGCTCGAGCAGCGGTACGCCGGCCGCGGCTACGGCGACTTCAAGTCGGACCTCGCCGACCTCGTGGTCGAGTTCGTGACGCCGTTCCGCGACCGGACGCTCGAGCTGCTCGACGACCGCGCCGAGCTGGACAAGATCCTCGCCACCGGCGCCGAGCGGGCCAACGCGGTCGCCTCGGACACGTTGGCGATCGCCTACGACCGGATCGGATTCGTCCGCGGCACGTCCGGCTGACCGCGGGGGCCCGCGACAGTGTCCAGTTCATGCCCTAGTGTCAGCTCCATGCTCACCGTCGGTGTCGCGATTCCGGTGCCGGAGCCCTACGGCGCCGAGCTGCGTCGCTACCGGGCGTCCTTCGGCGACGTGCAGGCCGAGTCGGTCCCTACCCACGTGACGCTGCTGCCGCCGACCCTGGTCGAGTCGGCGGACCTGGAGGAGATCGACGAGCACCTGCTCAAAGTGGCGTCGGCGCATTCGAGCTTCGTGATGCAGCTGCGCGGGACGGCCACGTTCCGGCCCAACTCGCCGGTCGTGTTCGTCGCGCTCACCCAGGGCATCTCGGTCTGCGAGCTGCTGTCCGAGGCGATCCGGACCGGGCCGCTGAAGCGGGAACTGCCGTTCCCCTACCACCCGCACGTGACGGTGGCCCAAGACGTGCCCGACGAGGCCTTGGACCGCGCGTACGACACCTTGGCTGGCTACAACTGCCGGTTCGACGTGGCGTCGTTCGCGATGTACACCCACGAGGACGGCAGCGGCTGGGTGCCGCGACGCGAGTTCCCGCTGGGTGACGCGGTGACCATGACGTGAGCGTCGCGGACGGCCTCAAACGGCGGCTGGCAGCGGCTCGCCGGCGGTCGCGGCTGCTCGACCATCTGATCGCGACCTTCGAGCACTACAGCAAGGTCGAGGGCAACATCCTGGCCGGCGCGGTCACGTACTTCGGGTTCTTGAGCTTCTTCCCGATCCTCGCGATCGCGTTCGCCATCGTCGGGCTGATCACGGGCGCCTATCCCGACGCCGAGGACGCCATCCGGGACGCGCTGGCCGAGGTCTTCCCCAGCATCATCGGCACCGGCGAGGGACAGATCAACCCGGCGTCGTTCCAGAACGCTGCGGCGACCGCCGGAGTGATCGGTGTGATCACGCTGCTCTACACCGGTCTCGGATGGCTGTCGACCATGCGGACGGCGCTCCAGGACGCCTTCGAGACGCCGCCGAGCAAGACGCACAACTTCGTGGTCGGCAAGGTCGTCGACCTCGTGATGCTCGCGGTGATCGGCTTCGTGCTGCTGGTCTCGGTGGCCGCCTCCAGTGCCACGCGGGGATTCGTGAGCGACATCCAGGAGTGGCTGGACGTCGACGACGTCACCGCCATGTCGGCGTTCCTGAACAGCGTCGGAACGCTGTTCGGGCTCGTGGCCAGCGTGGTGATGTTCTACGTGTCGTTCCGGCTGCTCGGTCGGCCGTTGGTCCCGGCCGACGCGCTGTGGAAGGGTGCGCTGCTCGCCGCCGCGGGGTTCGAGATCCTGAAGCAGATCGCGGTCTTCCTGATCGCGCTGACCAAGGACAACCCGGCCTTCGCCGTGTTCGGCACCGCTCTCATCCTGCTCGTATGGATCAACTACTTCTCGCGACTGGTGCTGATCGGTGCCTCCTGGGCGGCGACGCAGCATCGCGTCGTCCTGGCCACCGTCCGCGCCGACGGCGGTCGGGTGCCGACGGGCGCCACCGCGGTGCCGGTCGGCGTGGCCGCAGGGAGCGCCGGTGGGCAGGCCGTCGGGCCGCCGCGGGTCGGCGTGTGGCCCGAGTCGGATATGGGCGCCGAGACGGAGCAACAGGCCGAGGAGCGGGCCCGGGCCGAGGCGGCTGCCGAGCTTGTACGGTCGGCGGCCGTGGTGATCGGCGTGACCTGGCTGCTGCGCCGGATGATGCGATCCGAGGACTGACGGCGATGGATCCTGAGGACATCCGGCTCGCGGTGTACGAGCAGTTCGCGCGCACCGGCCAGGCGCCGACGGCGACCGCTCTCGCGACCCGGTTCGGTGCGCCGGTCGGTGCGGCCGCCGAGGCGCTGTCAGACCTCGCGAGCCGGCGGCATCTGGCCCTCGACCCGACCCGGTCCGACGACGCCGGGGTCAGCACGATCGCCTTGGCGCATCCGTTCTCGTCGATCCCGATGGGGTTCTCGGTCATGGGCGGCAAGACATTGTGGTGGGGCGGCTGCGCGTGGGACTCCTTCGCCCTGCCGCAGTTGGTCCCCGACGATCCCGAGGTGCTCGTCGCGACGACCTGCCTGGCGTGTGGCCGACCACATGCCTGGGTCGTCGGCCGCGACGGTCCGCCGCCGGGTGACCAGGTCGCGCACTTCCTCGTCCCGGCCGCCCGGATGTGGGACGACGTCATCCACACCTGCTCGCACCAGCGGATCTTCTGCGACGCGGCCTGCGTCGACCGCTGGCTGTCCGACTCCGGGCTCGTTCGCGGGTACGTCATGGACCTCACGACGCTGTGGCGGCTCGCCGCGCACTGGTACGACGGCCGCCTCGACCGGGGCTATCGGCGCCGCGAGCCGTCCGACGCCGCGGCGTACCTCCGATCGGCCGGTCTCGAAGGACCGTTCTGGGGACTCTGACGGAGCCGGACCCGGCGGATTCGGGCGCGATCGTTCACCCGAGACCGGGCGGTCAACGATACGCGCACAACTCCGTCGTCGGCCCGAACCAGGGCGGGGGTGGCCGATCTCATGCTGCCGTGCGGACGTAAGCCGCCTAGGCTGCGAGCGTGAGCGAGCTTGCGAGCGAACCAGTTGGCACAGCAGCGTCGCTCATGCGACCGGCGAGCGGGAGCGAGGTGGTCACGTGAGCGAGCTTGCGAGCGAACCAGTCGGCACAGCAGCGTCGCTCATGCGACCGGCGAGCGGGAGCGAGGTGGTCACGTGAGCGAGCACACTGAGTCCGGGCAGCCGTTCGAGCCGGTCTACGACCCGGACGCGCTGGCCGACTGGGACCCGGCCGGGCGGCTCGGTGCGCCCGGGGCGTACCCCTACACCCGGGGCGTCTACCCGACGATGTACACCGGCCGGCCGTGGACGATGCGCCAGTACGCCGGGTTCGGGACCGCGGCGGAGTCCAACGAGCGCTATCACCAGCTGATCGCCCACGGCACGACCGGACTGTCGGTGGCGTTCGACCTGCCGACCCAGATGGGCTACGACTCCGACTCGCCGACGGTGCACGGCGAGGTCGGCAAGGTCGGTGTGGCAATCGACTCGATCGAGGACATGCGGCTGTTGTTCGACGGCATCCCGCTCGGCAAGGTGTCGACGTCGATGACGATCAACGCCCCGGCGGCCCTGCTCATGCTGCTCTACGAGCTCGTCGCCGAGGACCAGGGTGTCCCGGGCGACCGGCTGACCGGCACGATCCAGAACGACGTGCTGAAGGAGTACATCGCCCGCGGCACGTACATCTACCCGCCGCAGGAGTCGCTGCGCCTGATCACCGATACGTTCGGCTACTGCCGTGCCGAGCTGCCCAAGTGGAACACGATCTCGATCTCCGGCTACCACATGGCCGAGGCCGGGGCGACGCCCGCGCAGGAGATCGCGTTCACGCTGGCGAACGGGATCGAGTACGTCCGGGCGGCCATCGCGTCGGGTCAGGACGTCGACGAGTTCGCGCCCCGGCTGGCGTTCTTCTTCGTGTCGCGTACGACGCTGCTCGAGGAGGTGGCGAAGTTCCGCGCCGCTAGGCGGATCTGGGCACGCGTGATGCGCGAGGAGTTCGGTGGGACGGAGCCCAAGTCGCAGATGCTGCGCTTCCACACCCAGACGGCCGGCGTGCAGCTCACCGCCCAGCAGCCCGAGGTCAACCTGGTCCGGGTGGCGGTCCAGGCGCTGGCGGCAGTCCTCGGCGGCACCCAGTCGCTGCACACCAACTCCTACGACGAGGCGATCGGGCTCCCGACGGAGAAGGCGGCCCGGCTCGCCCTGCGGACCCAGCAGGTGCTGGCCTACGAGACCGACGTGACGAAGACCGTCGACCCGTTCGCGGGCTCGTACGCGGTCGAGACGCTGACCGACGAGCTCGAGACGGCTGCCCGGGACCTGATGCGTCAGGTCGAGGACCTCGGTGGCGCGGTGGCCGCGATCGAGCACGGCTTCCAGAAGAACGAGATCGAGAAGGCCGCCTATCAGCTCGCCAAGGAGGTAGACGAGGGCGAGCGGGTCGTGGTCGGCGTCAACCGCTTCCAGCTCGACGAGGAGGAGCCCTACGAGCCATTGCGGGTCGATCCGGCGATCGAGCAGCAGCAGGCCGAACGGCTCGCGAAACTGCGGGCCGACCGCGACGGCGGCGAGGTCGATCGCCGGCTCGGCGAGCTGATCGACGCCGCTCGTGGCACCGACAACGTGCTCTACCCGATGAAGGAGGCGCTGCGCGCCCGGGCCACGGTCGGTGAGGTCTGCGACGCACTCCGCTCGGTCTGGGGCACGTACACGCCGCCGGACGCCTTCTGAGCGACCCGGACGCGATACCACGTTCTCGTGATACGGCCGCACTCTGCACGGTGCCCAACCCATGCAAAGTGTCAACACGCCATGCAGAGTGGGGACTTCGGGCGACGGACCCGCCAGGGTGGGACGGTCTTTGATCCCTGCGTCACGAAGGAGTCCGCGTATGACCGACTACCCACAGCAGCCGCCCCCTGGCCCACCGCCGCAGCAACCGCCACCGGGCGGCGGCTACCCGTCCTACCCCGGGCCGGAGGGCGGTCGTCCCGCTGACCGCCCCGCCGGCTTCTTCACGGCGCTGTTCGACTTCTCGTTCACCCACTTCGTCACGCCCAAGATCGTCAAGTTCGCGTACGTGCTCGCGACGATCCTGCTCGCCCTGCTCTACCTCGGACTCGTCATCAGCGGGTTCGCCGGTGACGAGCCCGCCTACGGCCTGATCGTGCTCGTGCTGGGCGCGGTGGGGTTCATCGTCTACCTGGCGCTGATCCGGATGACCCTCGAGTTGTACGTGTCGATCGTGCGGATGTCCGAGGACATCCACAAGCGGCTCCCGGGCGGGTAGCTGCGCCACCTCGCTGCCGCCCTTCCGCTGAGCGGGACGTTTCTGCCGCTAAAGCCGCCGCTGAGCCGCAGAAGCGTCACGCTCAGCGGAGCTCGGTCAGTCGTCGTCGCGGATCGTGCCTCGGGCGTAGCGGTCGGCGATGCGCAGATGGCGCGGGTGCGACAGCACGAGGCGCAGTCGCTCCCGCCGCTCGTCTCGGGCGTTGCCGAGCACCTTGACGCGGACGACCCGATGCGTCGTGCCGGCCGGGAACCGGAGCCGGAAGCTGCGCGGCACGAAGTCGCGATATGCCGTCGCGGACTTCGCCCGGGTCCGGACCCGCACACTGGCCGGTCGTGACGTGGGCATCGACAGCCGGACGTCGAAGCGCAGGTAGACCGGCTGCTTGCGGCCCTTCTCGCGGACGGTGTCGCCGGACACGCGTGCCTTCGGCACCGGCGGCTGCGGTACGCCGTGGCGGTTCAATGCCGCGAGGCAGTAGCCGCGGCCGCGGATCCGCTTGATCAGCTGGGGGAGTGCGGCGAGCGTCTTGTCGGAGTTCGCGACGCCGTCGTGCAGCAGGACGACGTTGTGGCGGCCCGGGTCGAGGCCGGTCAGGACCGTCGACACGATCTTGCGCGCCGATCGCCCGTCCCAGTCTCGCGAGTCGATGTCCCACAGCACCGGCGTCATGTTCAGGTCACGTACGACGCCGCGTACCCGGCTGTTGATGGCGCCGTACGGCGGGCGCATCAATCGGGTACGGCCCAGCCCGGCGTGCCGGATCGCGCGGTTCGTGCGCTGTAGCGTCCGGCGGATCTCCCGGTTGGACAGGGAGATCAGCTTCTCGTGCCGGTAGGAGTGGTTGCCGAACCGCATGCCGTGGCGCCGCATCTGATTGAGCAACCTGGCGTTGCCCCCGATCCGCTGGCCGACCACGAAGAACGTCGCCGGTGCCTTCCTACGGATGAGCACCCGCACGATCGGGCGCGTCGTGGCGGGCTGTGGGCCGTCGTCGAACGTCAGAGCCACGAGGCCCCGCGAGCATCGGCCGGCTTGGTTCTCCGACGTCTCGGGCAGACCTTGTGACGGCGTACTCGTCGCGAAGGACATGCCGCCCACGAGGATCGTGAGCGTCGTGGCGACGCCGAGGCAACCTCTCATGCGTTCTGCTCCCTAGGGCCGCCTGGACGTAGTGCGGCAATGATTCATCTCATGAACGCACGGCTCCCCGCAACGGTTGGGGCGGTGGGACGATCCGCTCAGGCAAGGCCGAACAGCGGCCGGCAGCGTTCGAAGCCGTCGACCGCGATGTCGTCGCGACGCCGTTCCTCCCAGGCGGATCGGGGCAGTCGTAATCCGACCTGCTCGGCGACCTCGTCGCGGCGCACCTTGCGACTCACACCGTTCTCCCGGTAGCCGAGCTTGCGCGAGACCCCGCGCGAGGCGGCGTTGTCGGACCAGGCGCCCGAGTTCGCGTACTCCGCGCCCAGACAGGCGAAAGCGAAGTGCAGCACGGCCGACCGCATCTCGGTGCCGATGCCCTGACCGTGATGGCGCCGACCCAACCATGAACCCGTGGTGATCTCGCGCCGGAGCGGGAACCGCGTCCCGCTGATGTCCTGCACACCGACGACTCGGTCGTCGACCAGAACGGCCAGTTGAAGGCTCCAGTCGTCGATGCTGAAGCCCGCGAGCTGACTCCAGTAGAACTGCAGCGTGTTGAACGGCAGCTCGTCGCGGGGCGCGTCGGTCCAGGCGATCTCGAACGGCATTTCGGCCGGGTCGTGGACGCCGTCGAGAGCGAGGTCGACGATCTCGTCGATCAGTCGCTCGGTGGGGAGTCGAAGCTCGATTCGGGGCGTGCGGATTCGCAGATCGAACATGGCCCAATGGCGTGACATGAAGCCATGGTGGCGACGATCGACGTCGTCGTCAGCCGAGTTTCCGACCTCGCCGGACGAAATCGAGCGCGCAGAGTGACCATCGCGTGACGCAAAGCCGCTGAGCCTCGTCCATTGAGTGTGTACGAGATCGATCTAGCCTGTGGACGTTCCGCGGCCACCCTGGTGGATAGCGGTAGCCTCGCGGATGTGTCCAGTCAATCTGACTTGGTCGCCACCGTTGACGACCTTGCGCTCTCGTTGATTTCGCTGCGCCGCAAGATTCACGCGCACCCCGAGCTGGCTTGGGAGGAGAAGCACACCACCGAGCTGGTGGCCGCCGAGCTCGACGCGGCCGGCGTACGGTTCCAGCGCCTCCCCACCACCGGGCTGATCGCCGAGATCGGCTCGTCAGACGAGCCGGTACGCCGCGTAGCGCTGCGGGCCGACCTCGACGCGTTGCCGGTCGAGGACACGACGACCGACCCGTGGCGGTCCGGCATCGACGGTGTCGCGCACGCCTGCGGTCACGACGTCCACACCACCGCGCTGCTCGGCGCCGGCCTCGCCCTCTCGCGGCTCGACGCCGCGGGCGGTCTGCCGGGCCGGGTTCGGCTGGTCTTCCAGCCGGCCGAGGAGATGATGCCCGGTGGCGCCACCGAGGTCATCAACGACGGCGGCCTGCGCGGTGTGTCCTCGATCTTCACTGTGCATTGCGATCCGGGGCTCGACGTCGGGCAGTTGGGCCTGCGCGAAGGCGCGATCACCGGCGCCGCCGACATGGTGTCGATCCGGCTGAGTGGCCGCGGCGGTCACACGTCGCGGCCCCATCTCACCGAGGACCTGACGTACGCGCTCGGCGTGCTGATGACCCAGTTGCCGGCGGCGCTGTCACGGCGGCTCGATCCACGTGCCGGTGTGACGTTGGTGTGGGGCCGGGTGCATGCGGGTGAGGCGCCCAACGTCATCCCCATCACCGGTGAGGTCGCCGGCACCTTGCGGATGCTCGACATCGGCGCCTGGCATCAGGCCGAGAAGGTCGTGCGTTCGCTGGTCGCTCAGCTCACGGCGCCCTACGGACTGACGGCCGACATCTCGTACGTACGGGGTGTTCCGCCGGTCGTCAACGACGCGATCGCGACCGAGACGCTGCGCCGTGCGGTCGAGACGACGCTCGGACCCGAAGGTGCGGCCACCACCGCGCAGAGCCTCGGTGGTGAGGATTTTGCGTGGTATCTCGAATCTGTGCCCGGTGCCCTGGCTCGGCTCGGCACCCGCACTCCCGGCGGGGCCACCTACGAGCTTCACCAGGGCAGCCTGCGGGTCGACGAACGCGCCATCTCGGTAGGGGCGAAGGTTCTGGCCACGGCCGCATTGCTGGCGCTCGGCTGACGCTTTACGGCCCGCCAGGTCACAAAGCCGTATCGAGTCGCCTACGGGGTCTTTGGTCTCTAGTGGTGCGGGACCTTCGAAGCGTTAAAGTGCGCCCTGTCAACTCGCGGCCAGCTGTCCGTGAGCACATTCGTGACAAGGAGGCGCCGTGAAGAAGACGGCACGCATCGCTGCGCTCGCGGGGGCGCTCGTCCTGATCATCTCGGCTTGTGGCGAGAAGGACGACGATGGTGACAGCAGCGCGAGTGGGTCGGATGACGAAACGACCCAGACCGAGAGCAACCCGGATTTCAAGGCGTGCATAGTCTCTGACTCCGGTGGGTTCGACGACAAGTCGTTCAACCAGACGTCGCTGAAGGGTCTGACCGACGCGACCACCGAGCTCGGCTTGGCCGAGCCGGGCCAGGTCGAGTCGCAGTCCAACAGTGAGTACGCGGACAACATCGACGCGCTGCTCCGCGAGGACTGCAACATCATCAACACGGTCGGTTTCTTGTTGGGCGACGCCACTGAGGCCGCCGCCAAGGCGAACAAGAACGTCGACTTCGCGATCGTCGACTTCGGCTACGCGAAGCCGCCGCCGAACCTGCGTGGACTGTCGTTCAACACCGCCCAGTCGAGCTTCCTCGCCGGCTACCTCGCGGCGGGCATGTCCGAGACCGGTTACGTCGGCACGTTCGGCGGCATCGAGATCCCGACGGTGACCATCTTCATGGACGGTTACTGGGAGGGCGTGCAGTACTACAACGAGCAGAACGGCACTGACGTCCAGGTCCTGGGGTGGGACGAGACCAGCCAGAAGGGCGTCTTCACCAACGACTTCGAGAACAAGACCAAGGGTCAGACGTCGGCGCAGAGCCTGATCGACCAGGGTGCCGACGTGATCTTCCCGGTCGCCGGTCCCGCCGGTCTCGGTGGCCTGCAGGCCACCCAGGACGCCGGCGTCAGGGCGATCTGGGTGGACACCGACGGCTGCGTCAGCGCTCCGGAGTACTGCGGCGTGCTGCTCGGCAGTGTGGAGAAGGGCATGGACGTCGCGGTTGCCGACGCCATCTCCGACTCCGTCAACGGTCAGTTCGACAACACGCCGTACGTCGGCACGCTGGAGAACGATGGCACCGACCTGGTCTACGGCTCGGAACTCGAGGGTGAGATCCCCCAGGAGCTCAAGGACCAGATCGACACGCTCAAGCAGGACATCATCGACGGCACTGTGCCGATCGCATCCGAGGTTCAGCCGCAGTAGTTTCGTGCCGTGATGGCACGCAGGCGTCGGAAGGGGCAGCATTGACTGCCCCTTCCGGTGCGTCTGCCCGGTCGGTGAGCACAAGGGAGTGTCCGCATGAGACTCGAGATCGAGGGGTTGACCAAGCGCTTCGGCAGCTTCACGGCCAACGATCGGATCGACCTGACAGTGGAGCCCGGCGAGATCCACGCCTTGCTCGGTGAGAACGGCGCCGGCAAGTCGACTCTCATGAACGTGCTCTACGGCCTGCTCGACCCCGACGAGGGGGAGATCCGGCTCAACGGCGAGCCGGTGCACTTCAAGGGCCCGGGCGAAGCCATCGACGCCGGCATCGGCATGGTGCATCAGCACTTCATGCTGGTCCCGGTCTTCACCGTCGCCGACAACGTGACGCTGGGACGGGAACAGACCGGCATCCCGGGGGTCCTGAGCCGACGTAAGGCCCGTGCGCTCGTACGGGATCTGTCCGAGCGGTACGGCCTCCGGGTGGATCCGGACGCCAAGGTGGCCGACATCTCGGTCGGGGTGGAGCAGCGGGTCGAGATCCTCAAGGCCCTGCTCAACGACGCCGAGTTGCTGATCCTCGACGAGCCGACGGCGGTGCTGACGCCGCAGGAGATCGAGGAGCTGTTCGCGATCATGCGGCAGCTTCGCGACGACGGGAAGTCGATCGTCTTCATCACGCACAAGCTCAAAGAGGTGCAGGAGATCGCGGACCAGATCACGGTGATCCGGCGCGGCAAGGTCGTCGACACCGTCGGGCCGTCGGCCAGCGAGAACCAGCTCGCCGAGCTGATGGTCGGTCGATCGGTCAGCCTGACGGTATCGAAGGCTCCGGCCAAGCCGGCCGCGGAGCCCACCCTCGAGATCGACAACCTCACCGTGATCGACGATCGCGGCCTCGCCGTGGTCAAGGAGGTGTCACTGGACGTCAAGGGCGGCGAGATCCTCGGCATCGCCGGCGTGCAGGGCAACGGCCAGACCGAACTGGTGAAGGCTCTGCTCGGGCTGGTCCGGCCGGCGGCCGGCAGCATCCGGATCGGCGGTCGCGAGATCAGTCGCCAGGGACCGGCGGAGAGTCTGCGCAACGGCATCGGCTACATCCCGGAGGATCGCCAGCACGACGGCTTCGTCGGCACCTTCACGGTCGCCGAGAATCTCGTCCTCGACCTCTTCCACAACGACGACTACTCCTCGGGCATCGTCCTCGACCTCGGCAAGATCGCGGCCAACGCTGAGCGTCAGATCGTGGCGTTCGACATCCGCACCCAGAGCGCTTCGACGCCGACCGGGTCGTTGTCGGGCGGCAATCAGCAGAAGGTGATTCTCGCCCGCGAGCTGTCGCGGCCACTGCGGCTGCTGATCGCCTCCCAGCCGACACGTGGGCTCGACGTCGGTTCGATCGAGTTCGTCCACAAACGGATCGTCGAGGAGCGCGATCAGGGCGTCGCGGTCCTGTTCGTGTCCACCGAGCTCGATGAGATCGCGGCGTTGTCCGACCGGGTCGCGGTGATGTACGACGGCCGCGTCGTCGGCATCGTCGACCCGTCCACGCCGCGCGAAGACCTCGGGCTCTTGATGGCGGGCGCGACACCGGCGCACGAGGGAGCAGCCAATGTCTGATCCGTCCACTGCGACCGACCGTCCCGAGACTCCGCCGCCGGGCCGCCCGAGCGCCGCCGCTCTCGTGCAGTCCTGGTTGCCGTCGATCAAGCTCACGATCCTGTCGATCGTGCTCGCGTTGGCGGTCGGTGCCGTCCTCATCGTCGTCAGCAACGACGACGTGCTGTCGAAGTTCAACTACTTCTTCCAGGATCCCGGCGACGGCCTCGCGGCAGCGGTCGAAGCGGTCGGCGACACATATTGGGCGCTGCTCGACGGCGCCTTCGGATCCCGCGATGCGATCTCCGCGACGCTCGAGCGTGCCGCTCCACTGATGTGTGCCGGTCTCGGAGTGACGCTGGCATTCCGCGTCGGGCTGTTCAACATCGGTGCGCAGGGCCAGCTCATCATGGGTGCGATCTGCGCCGCCTACGTCGGGTTCACCTGGGACCTGCCGCCGGTCCTGCACCTGGTCGTCGCCGTTCTCGCCGGGATCATCGGTGGTGCCATCTGGGGCGGCGTCGTCGGTGTGCTGAAGGCGCAGACCGGCGCACACGAGGTGATCGTCACGATCATGCTCAATTACGTCGCGCTGGCGATCCTGCGGTGGCTGCTGACCCTGGATACGTTCCAGGTCGCAGGCTCCAACGACCCGGTGAGCCCAATCGTCGACTCCGACGCTCGGTTCCCGGACTTCCTCGGTGTCCATACCGGGGTCTATGTCGGCTTCGCGGCCGCCATCGTGGTCTGGTGGCTGTTGTCGCGGTCGACGGTCGGATTCGAGATGCGGGCGGTCGGAGCCAACCCCGATGCGGCGCGCACGGCCGGCATCAGCATCTCGAAGGCCTACATCCTCGTCATGCTGTTCGCCGGCGGGCTTGCCGGCCTCGCCGGCGCCGAACAGGTGAACGGTCACGAGGACCCGCTGACCGACGGCATCGCAGGCTCGCTCGGGTTCGACGCCATCACCGTCGCGCTGCTGGGCCGCGGCACGCCGTTAGGCACGGTGCTCGCGGCGATCCTGTTCGGCGCGCTCGACTCGGGCGGCCGCCAGATGCAGGCGGCGACGGGGACACCGCTCGATCTCACGATCGTGCTGCAGGCGCTGATCGTGTTGTTCGTCGCCGCGCCGGCGCTCGTACGAGGAGTGTTCCGGATCCGTGATCGGGAAGCGGGCGAGGCCGTACTCGCGAAAGGGTGGAGCTGATGAGCGCCACGGCAGTTGTCGATGCGGCTGAGGTGCCGGTCACCGTCGTCAGCCCGGCCGAGCGCCGGCGCTATGCCCGTATCGTCGCGATCCTGAGCGTGACCGGCCTGCTCCAGCTGTGGATGTGGCTGGAGACGGCTCCCGGCGACTTCACCTTCCTCGTCCAGCGGCAGTCGGCCGATCAGGACGAGATCAAGATCTCCTACGACGGTCCGACGCTGGCGCTGATCTGCCTCGTCGTGACGATCGTGGTCTTGGCGGTCTTCGCTGCGGCGCCGTCCCTTCGTGATCGGAAGCCCCGGGCCGCGAGGCTTGTCCAGCAGGGCCCGGTGTTCGTGCTGCTGATGATTCTTGCGGGCTTCGCGTTCATCCTCGGCTTCTGCGTCTGGGTCTACTCCGGCCAGTCCCTCGATCCGCCGCTGCCGATGACCAATCCCCTCGACGGCACGCTGAAGTTCGCGACACCGTTGGCCCTCGGAGCCCTGGCCGGCGCGATGTGCGAGCGCGCCGGGGTCATCAACATCGCGATCGAAGGACAGTTCCTGGTCGGCGCCTTCTTCGCTTCGGTCGTCGCCACGATGGCGTCCAGCGCCTACGTCGGTCTGCTCGGCGGGATCGCCGCCGGCGTGGGATTGGCGGCCATGCTGGCCTTCTTCGCGATCCGCTACATGGTCAATCAGATCGTCGTTGGTGTGGTCCTCGTGGTGTTCGCCGGAGGGACGACTGGCTTCCTGCTCGACCAGATTCCCGACGACCGGATCATCGACCTCAACAGCCCGCCGATCCTCGAACCCATGGAGATCCCAGGGCTGTCGGGGCTGCCAGTCGTCGGCGAGGCGATCTTCGCGCAGAACTTCCTCGTCTATCTGATGTTCATCTCGGTGCCAGTGTCGTGGTTCCTGCTGTTCCACACTCGCTGGGGCCTGCGGGTGCGGGCGGTCGGCGAGCATCCGCGAGCCGCCGACACGGTCGGCATCCGAGTCCGTTCGCGGCGCTGGCAGGCGGTCCTCGTGGGCGGAGTGTTCGCCGGTCTTGGCGGCGCGTTCTACACGGTCGGAAGCACCGGCGCGTTCGACAAGGACGCCTCGGCCGGCACCGGGTTCATCGCCCTGGCCGCCCTCATCATGGGTCGGTGGCATCCGGTTGGCGCGTTCTTCGCGGCCTTGTTCTTCGGGTTCGTCTCCCAGCTGGAGATCCAGCTGCAGATCCTGCAGAAGATCCCGACCGAGCTGCTCAGCATGACGCCCTACCTCGCCACCGTGATCGCCGTCGCGGGCCTGATCGGCGGAGCGGCCAAACCGCCGGCCGCCGACGGCGAACCCTACGAGAAGGACTAGGCGGGCCGTGTCCGACGTCGACTGGGAGGCGCTTCGTCGACGGGCGATCGAGGTGCGGGAGCGGGCGTATGCGCCCTACTCCGGCTTCCCGGTCGGTGCGGCAGCGTTGGTCGACGACGGTCGGATCGTCGTCGGCTGCAACGTCGAGAACGCCTCCTACGGCGTGACGTTGTGCGCCGAGTGCGGCGTCGTGTCGGACCTGGTCGCGGGCGGCGGTGGTCGGCTGGTCGCCTTCACCTGCTGCGACTCGACCGGCGGCCGCCTGATGCCGTGCGGCCGCTGCCGCCAGCTGCTGTGGGAGCACGGCGGGCCCGAGTTGCTCGTCGACACGCCGGAGGGCATCTGGCGGATGGCCGACGTGCTGCCGCTGGCCTTCGGCCGCAAAGACCTGGAGAGGGGGCAAGCGTGAGCGAGCTTGCGAGCGAACCAGTTAACGCCGCGAGTTTTCACGTGGTCGACGAGCGGAGCGAGGAGGACGCGTGAGCGAGCTTGCGAGCGAACCAATCAACGCCCCGAGCTCTCACGTGGTCGACGAGCGGAGCGAGGAGGACGCGTGAGCAACGAACACCATGCGGTCGACGTGATCGCGGCCAAGCGCGACGGCGGTGAGCTGTCCGACGGCCAGATCGACTGGGTCGTCGACGCCTTCACCCGTGGGGACGTGCACGCCGAGCAGATGTCGGCGCTCGCGATGGCGATCCTGCTCCGCGGAATGACCCGGCGCGAGGTCGCCCGGTGGACCGACGCCATGATCCGCAGCGGGGAGCGGATGGACTTCTCGCCGCTGTCGCGGCCCACGGTCGACAAGCACTCGACCGGCGGGGTCGGCGACAAGATCACGCTCCCGCTGGCGCCCTTGGTGGCGGCGTGCGGCGTGGCCGTGCCGCAATTGTCGGGCCGGGGTCTCGGCCACACCGGCGGCACGCTCGACAAGCTGGAGTCGATCCCCGGCTGGCGCGCCGACCTGACCAACGACGAGATCATGACGCAGCTGGAGTCGGTCGGCGCTGTTATCTGCGCGGCCGGATCGGGTCTGGCCCCGGCGGACAAGCGGCTCTATGCCCTGCGCGACGTGACCGGCACCGTCGAGTCCATCCCGCTGATCGCGTCGTCCATCATGAGCAAGAAGATCGCCGAGGGCACCGGCGCCCTGGTCCTCGACGTCAAGGTCGGTTCCGGCGCGTTCATGAAGTCGATCGACGACGCGAGAGAGCTGGCCCGGACCATGGTGGATCTGGGCACCGACGAGGGGCTGCGTACGGTCGCGCTACTAACCGACATGGAGTCGCCGTTGGGTCTTACCGCGGGCAATGCCCTCGAGGTACGCGAGTCGGTCGACATGCTGGCCGGAGGCGGTCCGCCGGACGTCGTCGACCTGACGCTCGCCTTGGCGCGAGAGATGCTGGCCGCCGCCGGACACGACGACGTCGACCCGGCCGACCGGCTGGCCGACGGATCCGCCATGGACGTATGGCGCGAGATGATCCGGGCGCAGGGCGGCGATCCGGACGCGGCCCTGCCGGAGGCCCGCGAACGGCAGGTCGTCGGCGCGCCGTCCGACGGAGTGCTGCTGAGCCTCGATGCGTTCGCCGTCGGTGTCGCCGCGTGGCGGCTCGGCGCCGGCCGGGCCCGGCAGGGTGACGCGGTGCAGGCCGGCGCGGGAGTCGAGTGGCATGCGAAGCCCGGTGACACCATCCGCGCCGGCGAGCCGCTGCTGACCCTCCACTCCGACGATCCGGCCCGCTTCGAGCGGGCGCTGGCGGCCCTCGACGGTGGCTATGCCATCGCCACGGACCGGCCGGCCCCGGTCCTGCCGCCGCGCGACATCGTTCTCGACCGGATCGGCTGACGCCGGGCCTTTCGGTCAGGCGTGGCGTACCCCGCGGCCTACTCCCGAAGTGTTGGCGTGAATTGGCGGGTCCGGCGAAGAGTTGGTGCGAGATTACGCCAACAGTCAGGTGACAAGAGGCGGCCGCGGTCGGTCAGTCGGCGAGTACGACCACGCGCAGTCCCTGGTTGGCGTTGTTGGCGAACCCGCCACGGCTCCAGCGGGCCGACTCGGGTTGCGCCCGGCCGCTCGCGTCGTGTGCTCGGGCCCGCAGGACATGCTCGCCAGGCGTCGCGTCCCACTCCGTGCTGAACCACCGCCAGGCCCATGGCCCGCGGGCTTCGGCGAGTTCGGCGTCGGCCCAGGAGCGGCCGTCGTCGGTGCTGACCTCGACCCGCTCGACCGGCGCCCAGCCCGACCAGGCCCGCCCCTCCAACGTCACTGCGCCGGGGCGCACGAACCGTACCCGGCTCATGAAGTCCGGGAACCCGGCGGCACCAGCAGCGCCCGCGGCTCAATCCGGGTCACCGGCTCGCCCGGCTCGTCGGCGGCCTGGCGCAACCGGTAGGCCAGATGCTGGAACCCCTCGAACCGCTGGTCCACGACGCTGATGTCACGCAGCCACTTGACGTGCGCCATGCCGTACCACCCGGGCACGACCAGCCGGACCGGGTAGCCGTGCTGTGGTGGCAGCGGCGCGCCGTTCATCTCGTACGCGAGGAGCACATCGTCGGCGAGTGCGTCGGCGAGCGGGAGGCCGCGCTGGTAGTCCTGCTCGACACCCCGCTCGATCCCGTGGTCGGCCCCGGTGAACACGACGTCGACCGCGTCGCTCGTCGGGCCGGCCTCGCGGAGCAACGCCGCGAGCGGCACGCCGGTCCAGTCCGCCGTGCCGACCGCGCCTTCGAGCCACGGCTGGCTGACCGGACGTGGAGTCAGCGCCGCCCGGCCGTTGCCGGCGCATTCGAGCGTGACCCGAACGGTGTGCGCCGGGCGGGATCGCAGGTCGTCGAGGCCGAGCTGGAGAGCACTGCCGACCTCACCTCTGATGGTCAGCTCCCAGGTCGCGGCGTCGATCCGAGGGATGTCGTAGTGCGCGAGCACGTAGTGCAGCCCTGGCGGCGTGACGTCGTCACGCATCGCCTCCAAGGGCAGGCCGTGGTTGCGCGCCGCGAGCCGGAGCTCGTCGGTCGAGATGCCCTCGGCGGCGTCGGCGACGCGTCCCGGAGCGCTGATGCTGTCGATCAGGTCGGTCATCTGAATGCCTCTCGGCTCGTCGCCGCTGCGGTCAGCGTACGTCCGGGGTCCCGCAGCTTCGCAGGTGAGCCTGGCACGATGGGGGCATGGCGCCGTCACTCGACACGATCCGCCAGGCACCGAAGGCGTTGCTCCACGACCACCTCGACGGGGGTCTGCGGGCCGAGACCATCGTGGACATCGCCGCCGACATCGGGCACCAGCTACCGCGGACCGACGCCGACGAGCTGCGCCAGTGGTTCGTCGCCGCCGCCGACTCCGGCTCGCTCGAGCGCTACCTCGAGACGTTCGACCACACCGTCGCGGTCATGCAGCAGCCCGAGCACATCGCGCGGGCCGCCGCCGAGTGCATCGAGGACCTCGCCGCCGACCACGTCGTCTATGCCGAGATCCGGTACGCACCCGAGCAGCATCTGGCCGCCGGCCTCGAGCTGGAGCAGGTGGTCGACGCCGTCCGCGACGGGTTCGAACGAGGCATGGCCGACGCCGAGGCGGCCGGGCGCCCGATCGTCGCGCGACAGTTGCTGACCGCGATGCGGCACCGGGCCCGGTCGATGGAGATCGCCGAACTCGCTGTGGCCTACCGCGACCAGGGTGTGGTCGGCTTCGACATCGCCGGGGCCGAGGCGGGCCATCCGCCGACCCGGCATCTCGACGCGTTCGAATACCTCCAGCGCGAGAACGCGCACTTCACGATCCACGCAGGAGAGGCGTTCGGACTGCCGTCGATCTGGCAGGCGATCCAATGGTGCGGCGCCGATCGGCTCGGCCACGGCGTCCGCATCGTCGACGATGTTCAGGCCTACGACGAGGGCAAGGTGCTGCTGGGCCGGCTCGCGGCGTACGTCCGCGACAAGCGCATCCCATTGGAGATGTGTCCCAGCTCCAACGTGCAGACCGGCGCCGCCGACTCGATCGAGAAGCATCCGATCGGCTTGCTGACCCGGCTGCGCTTTCGCGTCACGGTCAACACCGACAACCGGCTCATGAGCGGCACGTCGATGAGCCGCGAGATGAGCCTGCTGGCCGAGGCGTTCGACTACGAGTTGGCCGACCTGCAGTGGTTCACGGTGAACGCCATGAAGAGCGCGTTCCTCCCGTTCGACGAGCGGCTCGCCCTGATCAACGACATCATCAAGCCGCGGTACGCCGCGCTCGGCGCCTAACGATCGCCCGCCCGTCACACCAGCGTTCGGACGTACGCCTCCGCCTGGCGAAGCGACATGGGCCGACAGCCGAGGCGGACAGCGTCGGCGACGATGGTCGGTTCGCGTCGATAGAGCAGCAGCCCACGTCGCAACAGGACCCACGGTGGCTTGCGGCGCTCACGCAGGTCGCGAAGCAGTCGCAGGGTGAACGTGAGCGCTCGCGGCCGTCGCAGGCAGATCGCCGCGCCGAGCATCCCGCGCCGACCGCACTCCTCGACGATGTGCGGCGCGAACACTCCCTCGGCCACCACCAGCGAAGCGCCGTCCAGGTCGAGGACCTGCTGGCCGGTCCGGCGGTCGGACGCGATGTCGTAGATCGGCACGTCGGTGCGGCCGGATCGGCACAGCGTCTCGAGCGCGGCGATGGCGTCCGATGCGTCCCAGCAGCGCGGATCGTCCCAGTCCACGACCCCCATCGGGAGCCGCGGCAGGTCGGGGTCGTCGCCGTCGCGATAGAAGTCGTCGAGCCGGAGCACGGGATAGCCGAGGCGCGTGGCGAGCCGCGACTTGCCCGAGCCCGAGGCTCCGGCGAGGACGACGACGCGAGCGGGCACCCGCCAGATTTTGCCGTACGCCGCACCGGCCTCAGTGCGGTCGGCTCGGCCCGCTCGCCATCGGCTGGTGGTGGCGATCCCGCCAGGCCGGCACGAATGCGATGATCAGGACGAGTGCCGTCAGGCCGAAGGCCGTCGGATAGCCGGTGGCCCCCACGATGACGCCGAAGGCGACCGCGCCGATGCCCATGCCGCCGTCGTACGCGAGGTTCCAGACCGCACTCACCCGGGCGTACTCCGCCTCGTCGACCCGGTCGTACATCATCGCCAGCGTCACGTTCTGGGCGGCGCCGAAGCCGAGGCCGAACAGCAGCATCCCGCCGACGATCGCGAGCGGGTTGTCGACCGCGACGAGGGCGAGCATGCCGCCGGCCGCGAGCCCGATGCTGGGCAGGAGGAGTCGTCTCGACCCCGAGCGGTCGCCCAGCCGGCCGGCCAGCCACCGGGCGACGAGAACCGCGATTGCCTGCACCACCAGCGCCACGCTGACCAACTCACGCCGATCCTCGTCGACCGCCAGTGGCAGGAAGGTCACGACGACGCCGACGGAGATCGTGATCGCGGTGAAGACCAGCGCCGGAGGGACCAGACCAGATCGCGTGAGACCGCGTACGACCGGGACGGCGGCATCGGCCTGGTCCCGGCGACTCGGCAGGCCGGGCACCGCGAGCAGTGCGGCGAGCGACACCACCGCCGCGGCCAGGAACACCGGCTCGAAACCGACCCACGAGGTCATTGACACGCTGAGCGGCAGGCCGATCACACTCGGCGCGCCGAACACGACGCCGTAGACCGCGAGCCCCTCGGCCCGACGGCGGGCCGGCACCAGCTTCGCCACCAAGGCCGTGGCCGCGACGACGACGATCGCGAGCCCGGCACCGCGGGCCAGGCACACCGCGAGGACGAACGCGAGATTCGACGAGAGGGCGAGCAGCGCGGCCGGGACGCCGAGCAGCACGAGTCCCAGGGCGAGGAGGTTGCGGTAGCCGAAGCGCGCCAGCAGCGTCGGCACGGTCAGCTCGGTGAGGACCGTCGCGAGCATGAACGCACCGGTCGCGAGTCCGGCGCCGGCCCCGCCCGAGCCCGTCGACGCGACGTAGAGCGGGACGACCGACAGCAGGAGGAAGAACCCGACGGCGGCGCCGAACGCGGCGATCAGCAGCCGGGCCAGCGTCGGCGTGACGAGGCGCCCGGCCGTGGCGGCGGCCGGCCGGGACTCGGTCATCGCGGCGCTCCCAGGTCGTGGATCGGCTCCACCGTAGGAGCCGTACGGCCATGCTGAGAAGGACCAATTCAGTGGTATGAATCGGGACCAATCGCCGTTCGATTGCATCAAACAGCGAGATCACGGTACGAACGTCTGTGATGCCGGTACCCAACCGAGGCACATCAGCGTGCTCGTGGGTCGGCCTGGAGGTGCAACTGCAGTGACGACCAAGCCAGAGTCTGACGAGCGGACAACCGCCGCGCCGCCGGAATCATGGCGTGATGAGACCGACCACACCGAGCGGATCGCTGTCGACGAGCAGGAGGACGCGCCGCGCCGCCGCTCTCGGGCCGGAGCGCATCTGTTCGGTGCTCTGCTCGGGTTGGTGCTCACCCCGGTCGCGATAGGTTTCCTGACCTACGGCGGATATCGCTACCAAGAGATCTCCGATGTCGGCGTCGCCATCGGATACGACACGCGTGGCATCGTCGCCCTGGGCGTCGGCGCCGGCGTACTGCTCATCGTGATCCTCTCGGGTGCCCTCTCACCGATCGGCCCGCTGCTCGGCGGCCTGGCGTGGGGACTCGCGCCGGCGGCGCTCTTCCTCGCGCTGCCCGAGGACACTTTGCGATGGATCGACGAAGCACCGATCGTCCCGCTCGAGATCGAGGTGGCGACGATCGGCTGGCTGGTCCTCGGCTGCTTCCTGGCCGTCGGAGTGAGCCTGTTCGGCTCCGGGATCAGCACCGCCCTGCGCCGCAACTGACACCCACATCGAGACGTGACGGGTGCACCGAATCCGGGGCGAGTTCGGTGCACCCGTCACGTATCGAATGGCTGCCGGACATCACAGCTAGCCGACGATCGGCGTCCACTCCTGGCGGCGCACGACGGTCACACCGGGTGTCTCGAAGTACGGGTCGGCCGCGAGGAGCGCATCGAGCTCGGACTCGTCGGCGACGTCGAAGATCAGCAGGGCACCGGAGTCGTCGGCGAACGGTCCGGCGAGCACCATCTGACCTTCCGCGTGGAGCCGCTGCAGTCGTTCGCGATGCGTGGGACGTGCGGCCAGGCGCTCGGGCTCGGCGCCGAACGTCAGCTCCACGGCGTACATGAATGACCTCCTGTGGGGTTGTCGATGACCGCGGAACGGTTGCTCAGTGCTGCGCCGCCATGCCCTCCAGGCCGACGACCTGCAGCAGCCGGAGCTGCCGGGCCGCCTCGGTGTCGGGCCGGGCGGTGAGGAGTACGAGCTCCTGATCCTGCTCCGGGGTCAGGAGCGACTCGCAGTCGACCTCGACGAGGCCGACCGCGGGATGGATCAGCCGCTTGTGGCGCTCGCGAGGGATCTGCACCTCGTGCTCGGCCCACAGACGGGCGAACTCCTCGCTGTGACTCAGGAGCGCGTCGACCAGGTCTTCGACATCCGGATCGCCGCCCCGGCGAGCCGCGGTGGCGCGCAGGTTCGCGACCCGGAACCGGCTGAGCTTGTCGTGGTCCTCGACCGGATAGCGGGACCGCGCGTCCGGATCGATGAACCAGCGCCACGCGACGCTCGCCTCCCGGCCGGTGTAGACGGTCTGGTCGCCGAGCAGCGCCTTGGCGAGGTCGTTCATCGCGAGGAACTGGCCGAGGTCGGAGGCGACGAAGGCCGCGCTGTCGCGGAGGTCCGCGAGCAGCCGGAGGACCGCCGGCCGGACATGGGTCGTGCCGCCGGCCCGGCGCGGCGGCGGCCGCCCGGCCAGCCAGAAGAGGTGATCGCGCTCGGCGTCGTCGAGCCGGAGCGCCCGGGCCAGCGCGGTCAGCATCTGGTCGGACGGCCGCGGCGCGCGGGCCTGCTCGAGGCGTACGACGTAGTCGACCGACATGCCGGCGAGCTGGGCCACCTCCTCACGGCGCAAACCGGGCGTGCGTCGCCGCGGCCCGCCGGAGAGTCCGACCTCCTCGGGCCGGATGCGCTCGCGGCTGCGCCGTACGAAGTCGGCCAGCTCGGTCCGGTTCACGATCTCAGCATGGCGCGGGTCGTGCGGCCGAGCCAGGGACCGCCACTCCCAGGGTGAACGCTCCGCTGTTGCGATCCGTCGTCCCGCTCCACGGTGGGGACATGGACACACGACAACTCGGCAAGACCGGACCGACCGTCTCGGCGCTCGGGCTGGGCGCGATGGGCATGTCGGCGCTCTACGGCCCGAGCGACCGCGACGAGAGCATCGCCACCATCTACGCGGCGCTGGACGGCGGCGTCACCCTGATCGACACCGGCGACTTCTACGGCATGGGACACAACGAACTGCTCATCGCCGACGCATTGCGGCACCGGCGCCGCGAAGACGTCGTGATCAGCGTCAAGTTCGGCGCCCAGCGTGGGCCGGACGGCGCCTGGCTGGGATTCGACGCCCGTCCCGAGGCGGTCAAGACGGCCCTCGCGTACACGTTGCAGCGCCTCGGCACTGAGTATGTCGACATCTATCGACCCGCGCGGTTGGATCCGCGGGTGCCGATCGAGGACACGGTCGGTGCCATCGCGGAGATGGTCGAGGCCGGATGGGTACGGCACGTCGGCCTGTCGGAGGTCGGCGCCGGCACGATCCGGCGGGCGGACGCGGTGCATCCGGTGAGCGATCTGCAGATCGAGTACTCCCTCGCGTCGCGCGGCATCGAGCGCGAGATCCTGCCGGTCTGTCGCGAGCTGGGGATCGGCGTCACGGCGTACGCGGTGCTGTCGCGCGGCCTGCTCAGTGGGCACTGGTCAGCGGACCGGGAGATCGTCGCGAGTGACTTCCGCGGCCACAGCCCTCGCTTCCAGGGCGACAACTTGCGTCGCAACCTGGCGCTGGTCGAGACGCTGCGCGGCGTCGCCGACGACCTCGGTGTCTCGGTGGGACAGGTCTCGATCGCCTGGGTGGCCGCACAGGGCGACGACATCGTGCCGCTGATCGGGTCGCGACGGCGGGTCCAGCTCGCCGAGGCCCTCGGCAGTGCGGCATTGCGGCTCGGCGAGGCAGAGCTCGCCCGGATCGAGGCCGCCGTCCCGATGGACGCGGTCGCCGGCGACCGATACGCCGCCGAGCAGATGGCGATGCTCGACAGCGAGCGCTGAGCTAGTAGAGCGCTCGCTCGGCAAGCCCGAGGGTCAGGTTTTGCATGCTCGTCTCGAGGTTCCACTGGCCCTGCTGGTAGGCATGGTTGCTGGTCCAGAACACCAGCACGTCCTCGTCGAGGAACCGGGTGACCATGCTGAGCGACCAGCCGTTGCCACCGTCGTGCCACACGACCTTGCCGTACGGCCTGCTGTCGACGACGACCCAGCCGTAGCCGTAGTGAGTGGTGGCGCCGGGGCCTTCGACCACGTAGGGCGTGAACAGCTTCTGCTTCGCCTGCGGGCTCAGGACCTCGTCGCCCTGGAGGGCGAGGTGCCAGCGGAACATGTCACGCGCAGTCGTCAGGATGCCGCCGTTGCCCCGCAGGTTCCAGTACGGTCCGTCGTCAGCCCACGGATGGTCGAACGGCCGCCCCTTCGGCTGGCCATGCCGGTCGTACTCGACGGCGACACTCCGCGGACTCCACTCCGGCCGGACGTAGCCGGTCTCGGTCATGCCGGCGGGCTCGAACAGGTTCTCGGCCAGGAACTCCTCGTAGTCCATCCCGGACGCCTCCTCGACGATCGCGGCCAGCACGCTGTAGCCGACGTTGGAGTAGGCGTAGCGGCTGCCCGGCGTCGATCGGAGTCGGGACGACAGGGCGCCGTCCAGCATCGCCTCGCGCGTCAGCGGCTCGTAGTCGCCGCCGAGCGCCTCGCGAAGACCCGCGGTGTGCGTGAGGAGATGGTGGATGGTGATACCCCGTTTGTCCTTGGGCACCGGCCCGACGTACCGGCTGATCGGGTCGCTGACCCGCAACCGTCCCATCATCTCCAGCTTCAGGATCGCGGCGGCGGTGAACTGCTTGGTGATGGACTGGATGTCGTAGACCGTGTCGCAGCTCGCCGGGACCCTCTCCTCCTGGTGGGCCATTCCGAAGCCCGTGCAGTGGACGATCTCGTCACCTCGGGCCACGAGTACAGTTCCGCTGCTGCCGGCCGGCAGGGTGTCGTCCAGGAAGTGCTCGATCGTCGGATCCGCCGGCGTGGGAGTGGTGGTGCTGGCGGGCGCGGGCGTCGGGTCGTCGTCGCCGCTGCATCCGACGGGCAGGCAGACGACGGCGATCGCCGCCGCGCCCAGCGCCCGGAGCCGGGTCCGCCGGTTGAGCGACCGCACACGACCTCCCACTGGCTGCTCTCAGCGGTTCGACTCGGGCGCGGGATCGGTCGCGAGCCGGGCGTGCAGGTGTTCGTCCCAGCGTTCGCCCTCGGGATCGCGGTAGCCGGCGCGAGCGACACCCTCGAGGGTGAATCCACAGCGTTCGGCGATGACACAGGACGCCGGGTTGGCGACGGCGTGGGGGAGCATCAATCGCTCCAGGCCGAGATTGCCGAGGGCCCATGCGGTGGCGGCGGCCAGCCCCTGGGTCGCGACCCCGCGGCCGCGGGCCCACGGCACCGTGCGGTAGCCCACGAACCCGGACCGCTGGTCGTCGCGGTCCAACGCCCACAGTGACACGTTTCCGACCAGCCGCTCGTCGGTGTCGACGACCGACCAGGTCGCGTGACTCCCGTCGGACCAGTCGGCGCCGCGGCGACACCAATCGGCGGCGGTCTCGAGGTCGACGACCTTCGGCGCGGGATTCCAGCGATGGGTGTCCGGGTCGCGCAGCATCGCCAGCGCGTCAGCGGCCTCGGACTCGCGCGGCGGCCGCAGCACGAACGGCCCGGCCGGCAGGGACACCCACGCGATCGACCCGCTCGACGACATCGCGTCAGGTGCCGATCGGGTGCCAGACCGTCTTGGTCTCGAGGAAGGCGGTCATGCGCTCGATGCCGGGGTCGGCCGACCAGTCCACCGGCTCCGGCCGGACGACGCGCTTGAGGTTGTCGGCCGCCGCCTCCTCGAGAGCACGGGCGTGAACGACGTTGTCGACGCCGGTCAGGTCGAGAGCGTTGACGTCCATGTGGGAGGCGAGCCACGGTCCGATCTCGTACGGGTCGCCGGTCAGCAGGTTGACGACACCGCCCGGCAGGTCCGACGTGGCGAGCACCTCCGACAATGTGACGGCCGGGATCGGCCGCTGGAAGGACGCCACGACGACGACGGCATTGCCGGTGACGATCGCCGGTGCCACGACGCTGACCAAGCCGAGCAGCGACGAGTCCTGCGGCGCCACGATCGCGACGACGCCGGTCGGCTCGGGGATCGAGAAGTCGAAGTAGGGACCCGACACGGCGTTGGCCGAGCCGGTCACCTGGGCGATCTTGTCGGCCCAGCCGGCGTACCAGACCCAGCGGTCGATGCTGGCGTCGACGATCGTGGTCGCCGCCCGCTTCGTGGCGCCCTCGCCGGCCTGCACCTCGGTGATGAACTGCTCGCGGCGCCCTTCGAGCATCTCCGCGACGCGATAGAGGATCTGGCCCCGGTTGTAGGGCGTCCGCGTCGACCAGCCGCCGTAGGCCTTGCGCGCGGCGACGACCGAGTCGCGGGCGTCCTTGCGGGAGCCCCGGGCGACGTTGGCGAGGAAGCCGCCCTTGGCGTCGGCGGCTTCGTAGGTCCGGCCGCTCTCCGACCGTGGGAAGGCGCCGCCGATGTAGAGCTTGTAGGTCTTGCGTACGTCCAGTCGCGTCTCAGACGGCAAGGTAGGCCTCCAGACCGTGGCGGCCGCCCTCGCGGCCGTAGCCCGACTCCTTGTAGCCGCCGAACGGGCTCGCCGGGTCGAACCGGTTGAACGTGTTGGCCCACACCACGCCGGCGCGCAGCCGGTCGGCCATCCACAGGATCCGCGAACCCTTGTCGGTCCAGACTCCGGCGGACAGCCCATACGGCGTGTTGTTGGCCTTCTCGACAGCTTCACCGGGAGTACGGAAGGTAAGGATTGAGAGAACCGGCCCGAAGATCTCCTCGCGAGCGATCCGATGCGCCTGGCTGACCCCGGTGAAGATCGTCGGCGGGAACCAGAAGCCGTCGTCGGGCAGGGTGCACGGCGGTGACCAGCGCTCGGCGCCCTCGGAGTCGCCGACCTCCGACAGCAGCTTGATCCGGGACAGCTGCTCGGCGGAGTTGATCGCGCCGATGTCGGTGTTCTTGTCGAGCGGGTCTCCGACCCGCAGGGTGCGCATCCGGCGCTTCAGCGACTCCAGGACCTCGTCGTAGACACTCTCCTGCACCAGCAGCCGCGACCCGGCACAGCAGACGTGACCCTGGTTGAAGAAGATTCCGTTGACGATGCCCTCGACGGCCTGGTCGATCGGCGCGTCGTCGAAGATCACGTTCGCCGCCTTGCCGCCGAGCTCCAGGGTCAGCTTCTTGCGGCTGCCGGCCACCGACTTGGCGATCTGCCGGCCGACCTCGGTCGAGCCGGTGAAGGCGACCTTGTCGACGTTGGAGTGGCTGACCAGGGCCTGCCCGGTCGTTCCGGCGCCGGTGATGATGTTGACGACCCCTGGCGGCAGCTCGGCCTGCTGGCACACGTCCGCGAACAGCAGCGCCGTCAGGGGAGTCGTCTCGGCCGGCTTCAGCACGACGGTGTTGCCGGCCGCGAGCGCGGGGGCGATCTTCCAGGCCAGCATCATCAGCGGGAAGTTCCACGGAATGACCTGGGCGGCCACGCCGAGCGGCTGTGGGCTCGGGCCGAAGCCGGCGTAGTCGAGCTTGTCGGCCCATCCGGCGTAGTAGAAGAACCAGGCACTCGACAGCGGCACGTCGACGTCGCGGGACTCCCGGATCGGCTTGCCGTTGTCGAGCGACTCGAGCACGGCGAACTCGCGGGACCGCTCGGCGAGGATGCGGGCGATCCGGTAGAGGTATTTCGCGCGGTCGCGGCCGCTGGTCTTGGACCAGACCCGCTCGTAGGCCCGACGGGCGGCCTTTACGGCTGCGTCGACGTCGGCCTCGCTGGCCTCGGTGATCTCGGCGAGCACCTCCTCGCTGGCCGGGCTGATCGTCTTGAACGACCTGCCGTCGGTGCCGTCGACGAACTTGCCGTCGATGAACAGCCCGTACGACGACGCGATGTCGACGATGTCGCGGCGCTCCGGCGCCGGCGCGTACTCGAAAACGGAATCGGCCATGTCGCTCAGTCCAACGTGGATTGGTCGGCTCTCACGCTGACCAGGGTAGACGCTCTTGACGACCCCTGCCGGTGCACATCGGGTGCGCTACCTGGGCGCCGGGTCACCGTCCCGGCCGAGGTAGGTGATGCCCATCGGCTTCGATGGCGGGTCAGGGTTCGGCGCGAAGATCACCGTCGGCTCCGGACGTTCCCGGTCGACCGTGACCGAATGCTTGGGCTCGGCCGGCTCATCCTCCACTGGTGAGGTGAGGACGGTCGCCCCGTAGAAGCCGGCCACGAGTCCTACGGCGACGATGACCTGCTTCGGCGACGGGAGCGCGAAGCTCATATCGACACTGTACGCACGATCGAGCACGTCATCCGAACAGCTTCCGGCATGGATACGGCCCCCGGCTGTCTCGGGTGCAACCGGGGGCCGCCACACTGATACCGCTCGTAGGGGATCTAGGTGTTACACCCCGGTGGCTGGCGGCTCAGTCCAGCGTGAAGTAGTCGGGTCCGGAGTAGCGGCCGGTGGTCATCTTGGTCCGCTGGGACAGCAGGTCGTTGAGCAGCGAGGACGCGCCGAAACGGAACCAGTCGGGGTCGAGCCAGTCAGGGCCGGCGACCTCGTTGACCATGACGAGATAGCGGATCGCGTCCTTGGCGGTACGGATGCCGCCGGCGGGCTTCACGCCGACCTGTCGACCGGTGGCGGCGCGGAAGTCGCGGACCGCCTCGAGCATGACGAGCGTGACCGGCATGGTGGCGGCCGGCTGGACCTTCCCGGTGCTGGTCTTGATGAAGTCGGCGCCGGCGAGCATGGCGAGCCACGACGCCCGGCGCACGTTGTCGTAGGTCGCGAGCTCGCCGGTCTCGAGGATCACCTTCAGATGCGCGTCCTTGGTCGCGGCCTTGACCGCCACGATCTCGTCGTAGACCTCGCTGTAGTGGCCGGCGAGGAACGCGCCGCGGTCGATGACCATGTCGACCTCGTCGGCGCCGGCGGCAACCGCGTTGTCGGTGTCGGCCACCTTGATGTCGAGGCTGGTACGACCGGACGGGAAGCCGGTCGCGACGCTCGCGACCTTGACGCCGCTGGCGCCGACCTGCTGCTTCGCGACGGCGACCAGGTCGGGGTAGACGCAGACGGCGGCGACGGCCGGGCAGGTCGGATCGGCCGGATCGGGCCGCATCGCCTTGGCCGACAGCGCCCGGACCTTGCCAGGTGTGTCCTGGCCTTCGAGAGTCGTGAGGTCGACCATGCGGATCGCGAGGTCGAGCGCGTACTGCTTCGCCGTCGTCTTGATGGACCGGCTCGCGAGCGTCGCGGCTCGCGCCTCCGCACCGACCTGGTCGACGCCGGGCAGGCCCGCGAGGAAGCGACGCAGTGACGCGGCCGACGCGGTGACGTCGTCGAGCTTGGGTGCGGTGGTGGTCACCTACGCAGTTTAGGCCCGGCGTGGGACCGTGGCCGAGCCGATGCGGCTCCTTGACCTCGGATGGACACAATGGCGCCGTGAACGACCAGCCCGCCGGCAACCGCAGCCGGCTCCTCGAGAGGTTTCCGTGCTCGTCCAGAACGACCGGGTTCGTCGCTTTGACCGGTCTCACTGTGGCGATCGTGTTCGTCGTCGCCGACGGCCGGAGCGTGGGTCACTGGGCGGTCGTCGCGGCGCTCGTCCTCCTCGCCCTCGGAGCCTGGCTCACGATGGTGCGACCCACGGTCAGCGCCCACGACGACCACCTGCTCGTCCGTAACGCCCTCACCGACACGACCGTGCCGTGGCATCTGGTGCAGTCGGTGGAGGTACGCCAGGTGCTCGTGGTGCGCACCGAGGCACACACCGTCCACGGCATCGCGGTCGGCCGGTCGGCCCGTCAGCAGCTCCGCCAGCGCCGCCACGGCACCGGGGGGTCGTCGGTCGGCGGCGGGTTGTCCGGGCCGGACGGCCCGGGGATGCGCGGCAGCGATTCTGGCGGCTCGGGCAGCTCCACGGACCAGGAGCGACGTGGTGACTACGCCAGCATGGTCGCTCAGCGGCTGAGCAACCTGATCGCGATGAACCGGCGCCAGTCGATGCAGTTGCCGGCCCTCGACAAGCAGTGGCGCTGGCCCGAGGTGGTCGCCGTGGTCGGCGTGGCCGTGGCCTTCATCCTCCTGGTCGTCCTGGCCGTGGCCTGACCGGCGCGGTCAGAGGCCGAGGGCGGCGGCGAGGTCGGAGCGGATCGCGTCGAGCCGGCCGGCGGCCGCGATCCGGGCCGCGTCGACTCCGTCGGTGACCGGGACGACCACTTCCAGATAGCACTTCAGCTTCGGCTCGGTTCCGGAGGGCCGGACCACGACCCGAGCGCCTTCGGCCAGCCGGAACCGCAGGCCTTCGGTCGGGGGCAACGTCGCCGAGCCGGCGGCGAGGTCGTCGACCGTGTCGACCGGCAGGCCACCCAGCGTCGCCGGCGGCTCGGCGCGCAGTCGGGCCATCGCGTCAGCGATCAGACTCAGGTCGGCGACCCGCATCGACAGTTGATCGGTCGCGTGCAGTCCGTAGCGCTCGGCGATCTCGTTGAGGCGATCGACCAGCGTCGCACCGGCCGCCTTCTGCTCCGCGGCGAGCTCGAGCAGCCGTACGAGTGCGCTGATGCCGTCCTTGTCGCGGGCGATCTCCGGCGCGAGGCAGTAGCCCAGCGCCTCCTCGTACCCGAATACGAGTCCGTCGACCCGGCTGATCCACTTGAACCCGGTCAGCGTCTCGACGTAGGGCTGGCCGTGCGCCGCCGCCATCCGGCCGAGCAGCGACGACGACACGATCGTGGTGGCGTAGGTGCCGGCGACCCCGCGTCGCAGCGCGTGGTCCGCGAGCAGCGCTCCGACCTCGTCGCCCCGCAGCAGCCGCCAGCCCTGCACGGTCGGAACGGCGACCGCGAGCCGATCGGCGTCGGGGTCGTTGGCGATGACGAGCTCGGCGCCGGCGCGCGTGGCGGTCGCCAGCGCCAGGTCCATCGCGCCCGGCTCCTCAGGGTTCGGAACGCCACCGTCGAGAAGTCGGGATCCGGCTCGATCTGCTCGGCAGTCTCGTGTCGCGGCCCGTAGCCGGTGCGATCGAGGACGGCCCGGACGACCGACGCGCCGACGCCGTGCAGCGGTGTGTACGCGAAGGCGATGTCGCGCGGGCCGTCGGCGCGAGGCAGCCCGGTCACCGCCGAGACGTAGTCGTCGACCACGGACTCGTTGAGCACCGTGTAGTCCGTGCGGCGCGGCAGGTCGGCGATGGGTCCGACGGCGTCGATGGCCTTCGCGATGTCGGCATCGGCCGGCGGCACGATTTGACTCCCGTCGCCGAGGTAGACCTTGTAGCCGTTGTCCTGCGGCGGATTGTGCGACGCGGTCACCATGACGCCGGCGGCGCAGCCCAGCGGCCGGATGGCGTACGCCAGCACCGGCGTCGGCAGGGGCCGCGGCAGCACGTACGCGGCGAGCCCGGCGCCGCGCATGATCTCGGCCGTGTCGCGGGCGAACACGTCGGAGTTGTGCCGCGCGTCGTAGCCGATCACGACGCCGGACTGCCCCTCGATCGGGTGCTCCCGGAGGTACGCGGCGAGCCCGGCGGCGGCCTGCGTCACGACGACCCGGTTCATCCGGTTCGGTCCGGCGCCGAGCGCCCCGCGCAGGCCGGCGGTGCCGAACTCCAGCCGTCCGGCGAACCGGTCGGCGAGGTCCGCGGCCGCGTCCTCGTCGGTCGTGGCGTGATCCGCGATCGCGGTCAGCTCGGCTCGGGTCACCGGATCGGGGTCTTGCGCCGTCCAGGCTCGCGCCGCCGCGATCAGCTCGGCGAGGTCGTCCGTCGTGCTCATGTCCGGCACCCTAACCGGCAACGCGGGCGGGCTAGCCCATCGCCTTCGGCGGCTCCGAAGAGACCGCGAAGGGGCCGCCGACCCGGGCTGTCTCGGCGGCGTCCTCCGTCCGATGGGGTATGTCGGCCGCGTACGTCTCGGCGTCGTCGACGGGGTCGTAGCCGATCGCCCGGCCGGGTTCGAGGTCCCACCAGGCCCGGGTGTTGGCCGAGATGCCGTAGATCACCGCGAACCCGACGTCCGGCGCCGTGACAGCCGCCTCGACCATGCGGACGCAGTCGCCCGGCGACAGCCAGGTCGCCAGTTGGCGGATCGTGTCGGGGCGGTCGCGGAAGCTGCCTATGCGCATGGCGACCGCCTCGATACCAGCGCGGTCGACGTAGAGGCTGAGCAGGGCCTCGGCGGCCACCTTCGACACGCCGTACGACGTGTCGGGTCGCGGCCGGACGTCGACGCCGAGTCGCGCGGTCTGCTCGTGCATGCCGACGGCGTGGTTGCTGCTGGCGTACGCGATGCGTCGGACGCCGGAAGCGACCATGGCGTCGAGCAGTGTGGCCGTCGTGACGACGTGTGAGGTGAGCTCCTCGGGCAGCGTGGCCTCGCTCGGCCGGCCGGCGAGGTGCACGACCGCGTCGACGCCCGACATCGCCTCGCCGACCACGGCGGCGTCGGTGCAGTCGCCGATCACGGTGCCGAGCGAGCATTGCGCGGCCTCCGGCGGGACCAGATCGAGTCCGCGGACCTCGTGATCGCCGGTGCTGAGCCCGCGAATGACGACGCGACCGATGCTTCCGGCGGCGCCTGCGACGAGAACGCGCATGCCTAGATCCTCGGGAGTACGGCGCTCAGCAGCTCGCCCATGCGTCCGGCCGCTGCCCGCCCGGCCTCGAGGACCTCGTCGTGCGTCAGCGGCTCACCGCCGATCCCGGCCGCGAGGTTGGTGACCAGCGAGATGCCGAGCACCTCGAGGCCCGCCTCGCGCGCGGCGATCGCCTCGAGACCGGTGGACATGCCGACCAGGTCGCCACCGAGGACCCGGACCATGGCGATCTCGGCCGGCGTCTCGTAGTGCGGCCCACGGAACTGGACGTACACACCCTCCTCGAGGCCGGGCTCGATCTCGCGGCAGAGCGCTCGTAGCCGAGGCGTGTAGAGATGGGTGAGGTCGATGAAGTTGGCGCCCTCGATCGGCGACGTCGCCGTCAGGTTGAGATGGTCGCGGATCAGCACCGGCGTGCCCGGCGACCAGTGCGGTCGCAGGCCGCCGCAGCCGTTGGTGAGCACCACCGCCCGGCAGCCGGCCGCCGCCGCAGTCCGGATGCCGTGGACGACCGCGCGGACACCGCGTCCCTCGTAAAGATGGGTACGTCCGGCGAGCACGAGGATCCGGCGGTCGCCGGCCCGTACCGAGCGGATCGTGCCGGCATGGCCGACGACGCCGGCGGCGCTAAAGCCGGGCACCTCGGTGGTCGCGAACTCCTGGTCCGGCGTTCCGAGCGCATCGACGGCGGGCAGCCAGCCGGAGCCGATGACTAGCGCGATGTCGTGGGTCTTGGCGCCGGAAAGCTCGGCGATCCGCTCGGCTGCCTTGGCGGCGAGTTCCGTCGGTGAGTACGCGTCGGCGTCGGTCGCGAGGTCAGTCACGAGCGCAGCGTACCCGCGGTCGGACACCCCACTCTGCATGGCTCGTCGTCACTCTGCATGGGCTGGACACCATGCAGAGTGCGGCGATACCACGAGAACGTGGTAAACCGTACGGTGCTCCCCGGCGTCACGGCCCGACCGAGCGGCACGGCCGGCTGCGGATGTCGTCCAGATAGTCGGCCGGTGCACCGGCGGCCAGCGCTGCCTCGTAGAGGACCCCGAGGTAGCTCGCCGACGGCAGCCCGCCCTCGTAGGCGTCGAGGACATAGAGCCGGGCGGTCTGGTCACCGGTCAGGGTCTGCACCCGGACCCGGATCGTGCGATAGAGGCCGATCTCCACGCCCTCCCAGGCGTCCAGCGCCGCATGGTCCTCGGGCGTGACGTCGTAGAGGGCCACGAAGACCTGGCCCAGCGGATCCTCGACCACGGTCGCCAGGGCGCCGTCCCAGCCGTGGTCCTCGCCTCCGAAGGTCAGCCGCCACCCGCTCAGCCAGCCGGTGCCGTGCAGCGGCGAGTGCGGACAGCGTTCGCTCATGCGGGCGGGATCGAGGTTCGACCCGTAGGCGGCATAGAGCGTCACGGCACTGAGCCTATGCCGTGGCGGCGTGGTCGGTCCGGCAGGATGGGGGCGTGGACCGGGTCGTGATCGTCGGCGGCGGACCGGGCGGCTACGAGGCCGCCCTGGTCGCCGCACAGTTGGGCGCCGAGGTCACGGTCGTGGATCGCGACGGACTCGGCGGCTCGGCCGTCCTGACCGACTGCGTCCCGAGCAAGACCCTGATCGCGACCTCGGAGCTGATGACCGCGGTCCAGGGGGCGACCGAGCTCGGCGTCCACGTCGGTGCTAGCGACGAGCCGTTCGAGGCCGTCAACGTCGACATGCCGCGCGTGAACGCCCGGGTCAAGGACCTTGCGGAGGCCCAGTCCGAGGACATCGCCAAGCGACTGGCGCGAGAGCGGGTACGCGTGGTGCCGGCGACCGGCCGGCTCTCCGACCCGACGACGGTGATCGCAACCGACCGGACGGGCGACGTCGAGCGGATCACCGCCGACACGGTGCTCCTCTCGACCGGCGCCCGGCCGCGCATCCTCGACACCGCCAAGCCCGACGGCGAGCGCATCCTGACGTGGGAGCAGGTCTACGACCTCGACGAGCTGCCCGAGCGGCTGATCGTCGTGGGCTCCGGCGTCACCGGCGCGGAGTTCGCCAGCGGCTACCTCGCGCTCGGTAGCGAGGTCGTCCTGGTCTCCAGCCGGGATCGCGTGCTCCCGGGCGAGGACGCCGACGCAGCCCGCGTACTCGAGGACGTCTTCACCCGGCGCGGGATGACCGTGCTGTCGCAGAGCCGGATGGCTTCGGTCGAGCGGGCCGGTGCCGGCGTACGCGTCACCCTCACCGACGGCCGTACCGTCGACGGCACCCATTGCCTGCTCGCGGTCGGCTCGGTGCCCGACACCCATGACCTCGGGCTGGACGCCGCCGGCATCGCCACCGACGACAACGGATTCATCCAGGTCGACAGGGTGTCGCGGACGACGGCCCGAGGCGTCTACGCCGCGGGCGACTGCACCGGGGTCCTCATGCTGGCCTCCGTCGCCGCGATGCAGGGGCGGATCGCGATGTGGCACGCCCTCGGCGACGCGGTGCGACCGCTCGACCTGCGGCAGGTGTCCGCCAACGTCTTCACCGCACCCGAGATCGCCACCGTCGGCTACTCCCAACGCGCCGTCGACGCCGGCGAGATCGACGCGAAGTCGGTGACGCTCGACCTGGAGGGCAACGCCCGGGCCAAGATGCAGGGGGTCCACGACGGGTTCGTGAAGCTGTTCTGCCGGCCGGGTACGGGCATCGTCGTCGGCGGAGTCGTCGTCGCGCCGCAGGCCAGCGAACTCGTCTATCCGCTCGCCATGGGGGTCGCCGCCAACCTGACGGTCGACCAGGTCGCGAACGCGTTCACGGTCTATCCGTCGATGACCGGATCGATCGCCGAGGCGGCCCGACGCTTGCACCGTCGGCCCTGATTCGCGAGGTCTCCCGCTGCTTGCGAGGTCGACCCTGATTCGCGAGGTTCAGCGCGGAATCACAAGTTCGTAATTCAACTATCGCCCTTTCATGTCACGCAAATCAATTGCAGAATCACTCTACGAAGTCACATAAGAACCACAAGCAACAAGAGCAACACACGTACTCATCTCGGGAGGCTAGGTGTTGATGGGCGGACACGAGGGAACACGGGCCACACGAGTCGGCGGCCGGCTGCTTGCCATCGCGACGGTGGGCGCCACAGCCGCAGCAGGAGTCGTCGTCGCGGGGGCGACGGCGCCGAGCGCGACACCGTCGCCGGTCAGCAGTCAGGCCGGGGACAGACCCGAGGTGAGCTCCTTGGCGGTGCCGGCCGCCGAGCCGGAGTCCCGGGCGGTCCGGCGCGACGGGCAGCAGCTCGTCGGCAAGCTGCCCCGGACTGCCACGGCCGGCTACGGCATGGTGGCGGTGACCTGGGCGCACGGGACCGCGCCGGAGGGCATCGAGGTGCGGATCCGGAGCCGAGTCGACGGTGACTGGACGGGCTGGAACCAGCTCCCCATCGACCTGGACCACGGGCCGTCGGCCGAGGAGGACAGCGGCGTACGGGACGGAACCGCACCGCTGTGGGTGGGCGACGGCACCGGGGTCGCGGTGGAGGTCACCGCTCCTCGCGGCGCCGGGCCGAGGCGCATCCGGGTCGAGACGATCGATCCCGGGAGCGACCCGGTGACATCGAGCCGCGTCGCCCCGGCCGGCAAGGGCCCGATCACCCCGACCAGCTTCCCGGGGATGCCTCGCATCCTCTCGCGCGGCGAATGGGGTGCCGACGAGTCGCTGAACGACCAATGCTGGCCGCCGATCTACGGACGGTCGGCCCGGATGGTCTTCGTCCACCACACCGTCAACTCGAACAGCTACCCGGCGTCGGACGGCAAGGCGATCGTCCGCGCGATCCACGCCTATCACACGCAGAGCCGTGGCTGGTGCGACATCGGCTACAACTACCTGATCGACAAGTACGGCCGGGTCTACGAAGGCCGGGCCGGAGGCATGCGGCGGCCGGTGCGCGGTGCCCACTCCGGCGACTACAACACCAACTCGGTCGGCGTCTCGCTGATCGGCAACTTCGAGCAGGTCCGACCGTCGAAGCCGATGAAGCGGGCGCTGATCCGCTTCATCGGCTGGCGGCTCGGCACCAGCTACGCACCGGTCCGCGGCGATCTCACGCTGAACGGCAGCCGGTTCGAGCGGATCTCGGGGCATCGCGACGCCATGTCGACCGCTTGCCCCGGACGGTACGTCTATCGCTGGCTGCCCAAGCTCCGCCAGCGCGTCGCCTTCTACCTCTCGGACTACCGCTCACCGATCCGGGCCCGGGCCAAGGACGTCGGCCGGAGCGTGACCGGGCCGGTGTTCCGGGGTGAGGCGAAGCAGAGCGGTGGACTACATACCGAGTTCAGTCGAGGCGCGATGTTCGCTAAGGCGGGGCTCGGGGCGCACTGGCTGACCGGCGTCGCCCTGCGGGCCTACCGGGACCGAGACGGCATGCATGGCCGGTTCGGCTTCCCGCGTACGGACGTGCTGCGCACTGACGTCCCGGGCGTACGCCGGGTCGTGTTCGAACACGGTCGCATGTACCGCATCGGCAAGCGGCAGGCGTACACGCTGTGGGGCCGGATCCTGATCCGCTATCGCGACCTCGGCGGCATCACCGGACGGCTCGGTCTGCCGACGTCCAACATGATGCCCTTCGCCGCCGGGCGGACGGCGAACTTCGTCAACGGGTCGATCACCTGGAACCGGCAGACCGACGAGGTCACCGTGGAGTTCTCCTGATGCGCCGGCTCGCAGCGACGCTGACCGCGTTCGCGCTGCCGGGCGCCGTCCTGGTCGCCGCCGGACCCACGGTCGGGGCGGACCAGTCGGCCGACGAGCGGACCGACGAGCAGCGGGCGCGGACCCTCGAGCTCCGCGGCCACGGCTACGGGCACGGCCACGGCATGTCCCAGCATGGCGCGCAGGGCGCGGCGATCGAGGGCAGGTCCTATCGGCAGATCCTGTCGTTCTACTACCCCGGCACCCGGATGGGCTCGATCTCCGGGCGGATCAAGGTCCTGATCACCGCCGACTCCGGCCGGGACGTCGTCGTCAGGCCACGTGAAGGACTGCGGGTCCGCGACCGGGCCGACCGGCGGGCGTTCGTCCTGCCGCGTCGCAGCGGTGTCGACCTGTGGCGGATCAAGCCGTCGCGGGGCGATCGGTCGATCTCGGTGGTGCAATATCACGACGGTGGCGGCTGGCAGCGCTGGCGCGTCCCGGGTCGCGGGCCGCTGCGAGGCGCGGGGCAGTTCGAGGCGCCCGGCCCGATCGGCTTGGTCCTGCCGAGCGGCTCGACGCGGCGCTATCGAGGGGTCTTGCGGGCGGCGTACCCCTCTGGCGGCTCAAGTGACCGCGACACGGTCAACGCGCTGCCGATCGACACGTACGTCCGGGGTGTCATCGCCGACGAGATGCCGGCGTCGTGGCGGCAGGCGGCGCTGCGCTCGCAGGCCGTGGCAGCTCGTACCTACGGGGCGTTCATCCGCCGCGAGGGACTCGGGAACTACTACCACATCTGCGACACGACCTCCTGCCAGGTCTACAACGGCGTCTCGGCCGAGACCGGGTCCACCGATCGGGCGGTACGCGCGACTGCCGGACAGATCCGCGTCTATCGCGGCCGGGCGGCGTTCACGCAGTTCTCGGCGTCGTCGGGCGGCTGGACGGCCGCCGGCGGCCAGCCATACCTGCGGGCGAAACGCGATCCGTACGACGACTGGTCGGGCAACACGGTCCACAACTGGCGGGTCCGGCTGAGCGTGGCCCGGGTGGAGTCCGCCTTCCCGGGGATCGGGCGATTCCAGCGGATTCGCATCCTCGATCGGAACGGCCACGGGCAGTGGGGTGGTCGCGTGCTGCGGCTGCGGGTGGTCGGCAGTGCCGGCAAGGCCCGGATGTCCGGCGATGACTTCCGCTGGGCCTTCGGGCTGCGCTCCACCTGGTTCACCGTCGTCTGACGTGCGTTCACACCGCCGGCGGGGCAGCATCGGGCGGTCGACCGCCGCGAGGTACGCCGACTTCGCGGCCCTCGAGGCGGGCGGCGTGTCGGGCGCGTACGAGCGGCTGTCCCTCGCGGTCTCGCGCGACGATGAGCTCCTGACGCTGCTCGACGGGTTGCCGGCCGCCAAGCGGCAGCCGAACCTGCTGTTCGGCGTCGTCCGGCTCCTCGGCGGGCCGGTCGAGCAGCCGTCGGCGTTCCGCGACTACGTCGTGGCGAACTGGACCACGATCGCGGCGGAGCTGCGGCGGCGGGCGACGCAGACCAACGAACCCGGCCGGTGTGCCGTCCTGCTGCCGGTTCTGGCCGGCCTGCCGCAGCCCCTGGCGCTGCTGGAGGTCGGCGCGTCCGCCGGACTGTGTCTCTATCCCGACCGGTACGCCTACACCTATGGCGACCATCGGGTCGGCGCCGGCCGGCCCGTACTCGAGTGCACCGCCACCGGCCTGACGCCGCCCGACGGTGTCCCTGACGTGGTCTGGCGGGCCGGCCTCGACCTGAATCCGCTCGACGTGACCGATCCCGCCGACCTCGCGTGGCTCGACGCGCTGATCTGGCCCGAGCACCGGCACCGCCGGACCCGGCTGCTGGAGGCGGCGGCCATCGCGGCGACCGAGCCGCCGCTGCTCGTGCGCGGCGACCTGATCGACGACCTCCCGGGCCTGGCGGCCCGGACGCCGGCCGGCGCGACGCTCGTCGTGTTCCACACATCCGTGCTCTACCAGGTGCCGGAGCCACGTCGCCGCGCCTTCGTGGATCTCGTACGCGGTCTGCCCGGGCATTGGATCGCGGTCGAGGCTCCGGATGTGCTGCCGCACGACACGCTGCCCGAACCCGCGCCGCCGGCGCTGCACAACGTCCTCTCGCTCGACGGCCGTCCGCTCGCCTGGAGCCGCTCCCACGGGCAGGCGATGCAGTGGTTCGGCTGACGCCCGAAAACCTTCAGGCCACCTGTCGATCTCGGCCCCACCATTCGTCGGTGGGGTAAGACAGAGGACAGTGACTCGAATGGAGATGTCGATGTCGGACGAGCTCATGCTCCAGGTCAACGGTGTGGAGCTGTGTGTCCAGACCTTCGGCGACGCCGTCGATCCGGCGATCCTGCTCATCATGGGTGCCGCCGCGTCGATGGACCATTGGCCGGAGGGGTTCTGCCGTCGGCTCGCCGACGGCGGCCGCTACGTCATTCGCTACGACAACCGTGACACCGGCCGGTCGACAAGCTACGAGCCGGGCAAGCCGCCGTACACGTTCTCCGATCTGGTCGCGGACGCCGCCGGCGTGCTGGATGCGCTCGGGATCGGGCGGGCCCACGTGGCGGGCATGTCGATGGGCGGCGCGATCGCCCAGACGTTCGCGATCGCTTACCCGGAGCGGCTCGCCTCACTGACCCTGATGTCGACGAGCGCGATCGAGTCGACGGGCCGCGAGCTGCCGTCGATGTCAGACGAGCTCCGGGCCAGCTTCGACTCGCCGCCGCCGGAACCCGACTGGGCCGATCGGGCCGCCGTCGTCGACTACCTCGTCGAGGGCGAGCGGCCGTTCCTCGGCACCGTCCGGATCGACGACCAAGGCTTTCGGGAACGCGCGGAGCGGATCTACGACCGCGCCGTCGACGTCGCATCCAGCCAGAACCACTGGATCCTGGCCGATGACGACGAACCCGTACGCGGCAAGCTCACCGATGTCACGGCGCCGACCCTGGTGTTGCACGGCACCGAGGATCCGTTGTTCCCCTACGAGCACGGCGAGGCGCTGGCCGACCTGCTTCCCGACGCCCGTGTCGTCGCGTTGGAGGGCGTCGGTCACGAGGCGCCGCCGGAGCCGGTGTGGGACGTCGCGGTGCCGGCCGTTCTGCGCCACACTGCCGCCGACCCGGCGACGGAGTGACCTGGCGTGGAATGACGGCACGGTGGCGGCCGTTGTCCGATGACACGTACGCCATCGACCAGAGGAGTCATCCCCGTGGCCAAGCCGCCGCTCCCGGACCATGTCGTCGCCTTGCTCGCCAAGCCGAACCCGTCGGTGATCGCGACCGTACGATCCGACGGACATCCCGTCTCGGTCGCCACCTGGTACCTGTGGGAGGACGGCCGGGTCCTGGTCAACATGGACGAGGGTCGCAAGCGACTCGACCACCTCCGCCAGGACCCTCGCGTGACGTTGACCGTGCTCGCCGAGGACTGGTACTCCCACGTCAGCCTGCAGGGCCGGGTCGTCGAGATGAGCGACGACGCTGGGCTCGCCGACATCGACCGGCTGGCGAAGCACTACACCGGCCGCCCCTATCCCAACCGCGAACGGGGTCGGGTCAGCGCGTGGATCGAGATCGACCGCTGGCACGGCTGGGGTGCGGAGGCGGCATGACCGCGCCGGACCCGGACGAGCAGGCTCGTCGCTTCGCGGGGGAGTCGCTGGCCGCCGCCGACCCGACCGGATGGTTCGAGCGGCTCTACACCGCGGCGGCCGAGGGCGAGGCCGTAGTGCCCTGGGACCGCGGACAGCCGCAACCACTGCTCGTGGAGTGGAGCGAAGCGACCCGGCCGGACGGACCTGGCAAGCGGGCCCTCGTCGTCGGCTGCGGCCTCGGCGACGACGCCGAACACGTCGCGGGACTCGGCTTCGACACCGTCGCGTTCGACGTCGCAGAGGCGGCCGTTCACGGCGCTCGGGCGCGATATCCGGACTCGGTCGTCGACTACCGGACGGCCGACCTGCTCCACCCGCCGGCCGAGTGGACCGGGGCGTTCGACCTGGTCGTCGAGAGCCTGACGGTCCAGTCGCTGCCCCCCGAGGCGCACTCGGCCGCGATCGCCAACGTGAGCGGCTTCGTCGCCCCGGAGGGTGTGCTGCTGGTGATCTCGTTCGCGAAGGGCGAGCCGTTCGAGGGCCCGCCGTGGCCGCTGGACCGGGCCGAGATCGACGCCTTCGCCGGCGCCGAGCTGGCCGCGTCGCGGGTCGAGCAGATCCCGCACCCCGACGACCCTCAGGTGCATCGCTGGCGCGCCGAGTTCCGGCATATCGGATAGATCTGGACGGCGAGCGCCACAGACGGCCCTCGCACCCATGACGTCCGCGACCGGGCAGGTGCGTGGTCGCGCGCCGCCCACGACCCTCCGTCGGCCGACCTCCTTGGATCCCTCAGTCACCCCGGACTGTCACCCGTGGGGGAGAGCGAAGATCCGGCTCGACATACACGCCAGGTCCGTGCGTCGAGCAACAGCTCCGTGGCCCTCGGACACGTCGAGCGTCAACCCCGTGACGGACGAAGCGGCGTTGGGATGCCCTCCTCGACCGGTGACGACTCTCGCCGACAGGAGATGACCATGCAGATCCGCAACTGTGCCGTATGCCTGTCCGCCGCCAGGGTTCTCCCGGGGACACTGGCGGCGGACCTGTCGTGAGTGGTCGGCGTCAGTCTTCGATCCGGCACAGCGCCGCGCCGTTGGCGACGGTGACGCCGACCTGCGCCGCCAGTCCGGCGATGGTGCCCGCCTTGTGGGCATAGAGCGGCTGCTCCATCTTCATCGCCTCGAGCACCACGACGAGATCACCCTCGGCCACCTGTTGGCCCTCCTCGACGGCGACCTTGACGATCGTGCCCTGCATTGGCGAGGCCAGGGTCGAGGTTCCACCCCCGGTTGCTGCGGCAGACCTCTTTCCGCCTCGCTTCACGGGTTGCCCGCCGCGTGACCCTGCACGTCCCGCCAGATCCGTCGGGAGCACCACCTCGAGTCGCTTGCCGCCGACCTCGACGGTGACGCGCTCCCGCTCGCCCGGCTCGGTCGCCTCGGCACCACCGTCGTACGGCGGGATCCGGTTGTCGTAGTCGGTCTCGATCCACGACGTGTAGACGCCGAACGACTCACCGTCGCCGATGTAGGCCGGGTCGTCGACGACCGAGCGATGGAACGGGATCACCGTCGGCATGCCCTCGACGACGAACTCGTCCAGCGCTCGACGGGACCGCTCGAGCGCCTGCTCCCGCGACGTGCCGGACACGATCAGCTTCGCGACCAGCGAGTCGAACGCGCCGGGGACGGTCTCGCCCTGGTCGTAGCCGCCGTCCAGCCGGATGCCGGGGCCGGACGGCGCGTGCCAGCGGGTCAGGGTCCCCGGCGCCGGCAGGAAGTTGCGGCCGGCGTCCTCGGCGTTGATCCGGTACTCGATCGAGTGCCCTTGAACCACCGGGTCGTCGTAGCCGAGCGGCTCGCCGGCCGCGATCCGGAACATCTCGCGGACCAGGTCGATGCCGGTGACCTGCTCGGTGACCGGGTGCTCCACTTGGAGTCGGGTGTTGACCTCGAGGAACGAGATGGTGCCGTCCTGGCCGACGAGGAACTCGCAGGTGCCGGCGCCGACGTACGACGCCTCCCGCAGGATGGCCTTGCTCGACTCGTACAGCGTCTGCATCTGCGCCTCGGACAGGAACGGCGCCGGCGCCTCCTCGACGAGCTTCTGGTGCCGCCGCTGCAGCGAGCAGTCGCGGGTCGACACGACGACGACGTTGCCGTGCTGGTCGGCGAGACACTGGGTCTCGACGTGGCGCGGCTTGTCGAGATAGCGCTCGACGAAGCACTCGCCCCGGCCGAAGGCCGCCGTCGCCTCGCGTACTGCCGACTCGTACTGCTCGGCCAGCTCCTCTGTCGTCCGCGCCACCTTGAGGCCGCGTCCGCCGCCGCCGTAGGCCGCCTTGATCGCCACCGGCAGCCCGTGCTCGGTCGCGAACGCGATCACTTCCTCGGCCCCCGACACGGGATCTGGAGTGCCAGGAACGAGAGGCGCGCCGACCTTCTCGGCGATGTGCCGCGCCCGGACCTTGTCGCCGAGGGCGTCGATCGCGGCCGGCGGCGGGCCGATCCACACCAGCTCGGCATCGATCACGGCCTGAGCGAAGCCGGCGTTCTCGGCGAGGAAGCCGTAGCCCGGGTGCACGGCGCCGGCGCCGGCCCGCTTGGCGACGTCGAGCAGCTTGTCGATAGCGAGGTAGGAGTCGGCCGGTGTCGCGCCGTCGAGGGAGTACGCCTCGTCGGCGAGCCGGACGTGGAGGGCGTCGCGGTCGGCGTCGGCGTAGACGGCCACGCTCCCGAGGCCGGCGTCCTGACAGGCCCGGATGACGCGGACCGCGATCTCGCCTCGATTGGCGACCAGCACCTTCGACAGCTGTCGTTGCTCCACCGCGGCCACGCGTCGCCTCCTCCTCGAGTCGCTGCGTGGCTGAGTCTATGGCGCCCGGACTATCGGGTCGTCAGCCCTCTGTGGCGTCAGAGGGCAACAAAGGGCTGACAACCGGACTGACCCTGGCGTCCGCACGATCGTGCGGCCGGTCTCCTGGCTACCGACGGGCGCGGCCGGCTGGATGAGGAGACCGCACTCTCGGCGAGATAGGTTGGGCCCGACCGGATCGTGAGATGGAAGGCCGACCGTATGAGTTTCGTGCTGTCCCGCGAGCACGAGGAGTTTCGTCAGAGTGTGCGTGATTTCGCCCGAGCCGAGATCGCCCCGATGGTCGCGGAATGGGACGAGAAGCATCATTTCCCGATCGACGTCGTACGCAAGATGGGCGACCTCGGTCTGTTCGGGCTCACCGCACCGGAGAACTACGGCGGCGCCGGCGACTTCACCAGCCTCTGCGTCGCGATCGAGGAGCTGGGCCGGGTCGACCAGGGCATCGGCATCACGCTCGAGGCGGCCGTCGGGCTCGGCATCAACCCCATCCTGCACTTCGGCTCCAAGGAGCAGAAGCAGCGGTGGCTGCCCGACCTGGTCGCCGGGCGTACGCTCGCGGCCTTCGGCCTCACCGAGCCCGCGTCGGGGTCGGATGCCGGTGACACCCGGACCAAGGCCGAGCTCGTCGACGGCGAGTGGGTGATCAACGGGGCGAAGCAGTTCATCACCAACTCCGGTTCGTCGCTGACATCGATCGTGACCGTGACGGCGCGCACCGGCACCAATCCGGACGGGACCGCGGAGGTCTCGTCGATCCTCGTCCCCGCCGACACGGAGGGCTTCCTCGCCGAGCCGGCGTACAACAAACTGGGCTGGCACTGCTCCGACACCCACCCGCTGACGTTCACCGACGCCCGGGTGCCCGAGGACCATCTGCTCGGCGAGCGCGGCCGGGGCTTCGCCCAGTTCCTCGCCACGCTCGACGACGGGCGCGTCGCGATCGGGGCACTCGCGCTCGGCTGCATCGAGGCGTGCCTGGAGATGTCGATCCAGTACGCAGGGGAGCGGCAGACCTTCGGAGTCCCGATCGGCCGTAAGCAGGGCGTCGCATTCCAGATCTCTGACCTCGCCGTGATGGCCGAGGCAGCCCGCGGCCTGGTCTACAAGGCGGCGGCGCTCCGGGACGCGGGGGCGCCGGTGGCGGAGTTCAAGCAGGCCGCGTCGATCGCGAAGCTCTACGCCACCGAGTCGGCGGTGACCGCGACCCGGATCGCGACCCAGGTGTTCGGCGGTTACGGCTTCATGGAGGAGTACTCCGTGGCCCGGTTCTACCGCGACGCGAAGATCCTCGAGATCGGCGAGGGCACTTCCGAGGTGCAGCGCATCGTGATCGCGCGAGGGCTCGGCCTTCCGGTCGAGTAGCCGCCCCACTGAGGGGAGCGACATTGCGAGACACGCCCGCGTGTCTTCGCCATGTGGCTCCCGCCAGTGCAGCGGTGACGAGGGTCGGCGTCACTCGGGCTCGGCGGCGGGCGCCGATGGGGTGGCTTCGACGACGTTCACCGCGGCGCGTGGACGGGTGTCGACGGTGAGCTGGAAGACGTCCGGTCGGTTGTAGTGGCCGGTCGGGTCGAACAGCCGGCGCGCGGCGCGTACGGCGGTGAGGTCGACGTCCGCGGTCAGGATGGTCTCCTCCTTGCGGGCCGGACCGGCGAGGATCTCCCCACCCGGGTCGACGATCACGGCGTTGCCCTCCTCGACCCACTCGCCATGCTGCTCCCGATCCCACAGCCGGTCGCGGTGCGGGAAGTCGGCCGGGATCTGGTCGACGTGGAGGCAGGGGTTGACACCCACGACGTAGCACCGCCCCTCGCGGGCCAGGTGCCGCATCGTGGCGACCCACGCGTCGCCGGGTGCGAGCGTCGGCGCGGTCCAGATGTCGACGCCCTTGGCATAGAGGTGGAACCGCGCCAGCGGCATGTAGTTCTCCCAGCACGTCAGCCCGGACAGCCGCCCGTACGGCGTGTCGACGACCGGCAACGTGGAGCCGTCACCCATGCCCCACACCGTTCGCTCCGAGCCTGTGGGCATCAGCTTGCGGTGCTTGGCCAGCAAGGCTCCGTCGGGCCCGAAGTAGAGGGTGGTGTTGTAGATGGTGCTGCCGTGGGGCTCCCGCTCCTCGACCCCGATCACGACATAGGTTCCGGTGGCACGAGCGGCGGCACCGAGTGCCTCGGTCGCCGGGCCGGGCACGACCACCGCCTGGTCGACGAGCATCGCGTACCAATCCGCGTCGCCGTCCCAGATCGGCACCGAGTCGATCCAGATCGGCGTCCCCGGGATGAACGCCTCGGGGAACACGACGATCTCGGAGCCGTCGGCGGCCGCCTGTTCGAGTAGCGCGATCGCCTTCGACAGCGTGGCTTTCTGATCCATCAGTACGTATGCCGCCTGCACAGCGGCGATCTGTACGGTCGCCATGACCTTCTCCCGTTCGTCGCCGCGCGCGCGGCAACGCCTCTCATGGTCCTCCATGCACGCGCCGACAGCCAGAGTCGATGGCCAACCAGCTCAGTCGCGGGAGTACGTGCCGACCAGCTGGCCTCGGGCCACCACGTGATCGTCGATCGCGGCCAGCGCCTCGTCCGTGCCCGCTCCGTCGGCCAGCCCGGTCGGTGCATCGAGGGCATAGACCGTGAACCGGTAATGGTGGGTGCCGCTGGGCGGACACGGGCCGGCGTACGCGGCGTCGCCGTCGGAGTTGGCCGCCTGCACACCGCCGCTCGGAACGGACCCCTCGTCGACCGACGTCGTCGCCGGGGCGACGTCGAGCACGATCCAATGGACGTACGTGCCGCCGGGCGCATCCGGGTCGTCGACGACAAGCGCCATTGCCTCGGCATCGCCGGGTGTGCCGTCCCAGGCCAGCGGGGGCGAGACGTCGTGGCCGTCGCAGGTGTAGTGGCGAGGGATCGGCTGGTCCGCCTCGAACGCCGAGCTCGTCACCGTGATCGACTCGGCCAGGTCCGTCGCCGGTTCCTCGGCACTGTCGTCGCCACCACAGCCGGCGGCGAGCAGCAGCGTCGTCGCAACGAGCAGTCCGGCCCGGCCCCGCATGACCGTCAGCCTACGCACGGCAGGAGCCGAGGGGCAGGGAGGTCGCGCGAGCGTCCGTGGATGGGCCTGGCCGTCGAGCGAGGAACGAGCGAGGCTGGTTGGACCGAGCGCGACCTTCCTGTTCCTCGGCGGCGCTGGACCGTCGAGGCGTCAGCCCCAAAGGGCGGGCCAGGGCACGTCGAGGTCGGCGAGCAGGTCGCGCAGCAGGGGGAGGCTCAGGCCGACGACGTTGTGCGGATCGCCCTCGATCCCGCGGACGAACGGCCCGCCGAGGCCGTCGATCGTGAATGCGCCGGCGACGTGGAGGGGTTCTCCGGTGGCGACGTAGGCGGCGATCTCGGCGTCGGAGGGGTTGCCGAAGTGGACGATCGTCGACGCGACTCCGGTGGCCTCGCGGTCTGTTTCGGTGTCGGGTTCGAGCCGGCGTACGCACAGGCCGGAGTGCAGGACGCCCGCGCGGCCGCGCATCGACCGCAACCGCGCTGTCGCCGCCTCGGCCGAGCCGGGCTTGCCGTGGACCTCGCCGTCGAGCTCGAGCATCGAGTCGCCGCCGATCACCAGGGTCGGTCGCTTGGTCTCGAGCCGGTCGGCGACGTCGCGGCACTTCAGCCGGGCCAGCGTCTCGACCAGCGTCTTCGGCGACGTGGCGGCGACCTTGTCCTCGTCGATCTGGGACACGACGACCTCGGGGTCGACGCCGGCGCGGCGCAGGGTCGCGAGCCGGCCCGGCGACGCCGACGCCAGCACGATCCGGTAGGCGGGCTCAGTCACGAGGGACCTCCGTCGCGGTCGGCGGCGCCGGGAACACGAGATAGCGCATCCCGGCGAAGTTCAGGGCCGACGCGACTCCCTGCGCGATCAGCCACGCAATCGTGATCCGGCCGGGTACGCCGTCGAGCAGGCGTACGCAGGCGGCGTTGACCGCGACGTTGACGACCAGCGTCGTCGCGTACAACGCCATGAACCGGCCGACGACATGGGCCCGGCCGGCGGCGCCGAAGGTCCAGGAGCGGTTGAGCAGGTACGACAGGGTCGTGCCGAGCACGAAGCCGACCGCCTTGGCCGGGTCGATCGCGACGTCGGCGAGCAGCAGCAGTCGGTAACTGCCGTAGTCGAGGAGGGCGGCGAGTCCGCCGACGACGACGAACCGACGGGCCTGGCGGAGCAGCATCAGAACGGCAGCCGACGGAACACGGGACGGGGCAGATGCCGCACGCCGGTCATGACCCACCGCATCGGCTTCGGAACCCAGATCACCTCGGCGCCAGAGGCCACTCCGGCGACGACGGCCGTGGCGACCGCCTCCGGGGTCGTCGACAACGGTGGCGTGTCGAGGCCCTCGGTCATCTTGGTCCGGACGAACCCGGGACGGACGACGAGGACTCGGCCGCCGTGCTCGCGCAGCGCCATGCCGAGCCCGCTGTAGAAGGCGTCCATACCGGCCTTGGTCGACCCGTAGGCGAAGTTCGACCGCCGGGCGCGTTCGCCGGCGACGCTCGACAAGGCGACGACGACGCCGTGCCCTTGCCGGCGCACCTGCGCGGCCAGTGCCACTCCGCACGCGACGGCACTGACGTAGTTGACCTGGGCGAGCTGGATCGCGGCGGCGGCGTCGGTCCACGCCTGCTCCTGGTCGCCGAGAAGGCCATGCGCCACCACCGCGACGTCGATGTCGCCGCCGGCCGCGGCCTCCTCGACGAGGGCCCGATGCGACTCGGGCCGGGCCGCCTCGAAGTCCAGTGCCTCGACGGTGCAGCCGGCGGCCTGGAGCGCGGCGACGGTGTCGTCCCGACGCGACGACGGTCGGGCGGCGAGGACGACGCGGAGCGGTCGGCGCTTCGCGTACTCCCTCGCGATCGCGACCGCGATGTCGGACGTGCCACCGAACAGCAGCAACGACTGCGGCATGCCGAGCGCGTCGATCACCCTGCCTCCTTCTCCCTTGAGTTGTCAGCAGTTATTCGGCCCAGGGCCCGAATAGCTGCTGACAACTCTGTCGAGTCGGCGGTCACAGGTCGAGCCGACGGGCCAGGTCGGAGCGGAACACGCCGTCCGGGTCGACCCGGCGGCGCACCGCGCGGAACTCGTCGAGCCGTGGATACATCCGGGCCAGCGCCGCCGCCGGCAGCCGGCCGTCCTTTGCGAGGTAGATCCGCCCACCGGCGTCGAGCACGAGCTCGTCGAGGTCGTCGAACAGCCGGTCCAGGCCGGGCCGCGCCGGGATGTCGACGGCCAGCGTCCACCCGGCGGTCGGGAACGACAGCGGCGCCGGGTTGCCCGGCCCGAACCGCTTCAAGACGCTGAGGCACGACACGTGACCCGAGCCCGCGATCCGCCGTACCGCCGAGCGCAGGGTCTCCTCGGCGCCGAACGGCACGACGAACTGGTATTGGCAGAAGCCATGCGGTCCGTACGCCCGATTCCACTCGGCGACGACGTCGAGCGGGTGGAAGAAGGTGCCGATGTCCTGGACCTCGCCGTGTCGCCGCTCCGGGGCCTTGCGGAACCACAGCGCGTTGAACGCCCGCGCGCTGACCCGGTTGAGCAGCCCGCCGGGGATGCCCGGCGGCACGGTCGCGCGGGCCCGGCCACCGAACCCGAGCGGATCGCGTCGCAGCGCCGGCGGCAGCTCGTCGGCCCGGGCCGCGCGGCCTCGGGTGATCACGGCCCGGCCGAGCCGGCTCCCGGTCGCGACCGAGTCGAACCAGGCGACGGAGTACGGATACGCGGCGTCGTCGCGGTCGAGCCGGTCCATGAGCTCGTCGAGGTCGTGCGCGCGCTCGGTGTCGACCGCGAAGTACGCCGACTCGACCCGCTGCAGACGGAGCACCGCTCGTACGACCACACCGGTCAGACCCATCCCGCCGACGGTCGCCCAGAACAACTCCGACTCGGGACCGTCCGGTGTGCAGGCATGGACCGAACCGTCGGCCGTGACCAGATCGAGCCCCATCACGTGGGCGCCGAAGCTGCCGTCGACGTGATGGTTCTTGCCGTGCACGTCGGCCGCGATGGCGCCCCCGACGGTGACCTGTCGCGTGCCCGGCAGCACCGGAATCCACAGGCCGAACGGCAACAGCCGACGGATCAGCGTGTCGAGACTGACGCCGGCGGCGACGTCAACGGTCGCCGCGTCCGGGTCGATCCGATGCACCGAGTCGAGTCCCGTCAGATCCACCACGACGCCGCCGGCGTTTTGCGCCGCATCGCCGTAGCTGCGGCCGAGTCCGCGACCGATGATCCCGCGTCCTGGCGCCGAGCGGATGGCGTCGACGACGTCGTCGACCGAGCTCGCGCCGGCGACCCCGGCGACGGTCGGCGCGGTCCGGCCCCACCCGGTCAGGGCGCGGCGCTCAAGCTCGGTCATCGGACCCCGCTCCTCGCGCCGAGATTGCTCGTCTTCCTCACTCCCTCGCGCCGACCTTGCGCGTCTTCCCCGCGCACCGTGAAGACACGCAATCTCGACGGAGGCGGGTGGGGAAGACGCGCAATCTCGGCGCGAAGATCGGTCACCAGGTCAACGTTGCCAGACGCCGATGCTCACCGCGGCGATCCAGGCCACGCCGAGGACCTGCAGCACCCGGTCGCCGTACACGATGTCCTCCGGTGCCCCGGCCGCTCCGCGGTCGATGTCGACGGCGTAGCGCAGCATGCCGAGCACGAACGGCGCGACCGAGACCTCCTCCCAGACGAAGCCGCCGTCGGTCGCCTGCTCGAAGGCCCACAGGCTGTAGGCCACGACCGTCACCGACGCAGCCATGCCCCAGACGAAGCGCAGATAGGACTCGGAGTAGAACTCAAGCGAGCGGCGGGTGCCGGCGGCCGCGCCGATGGCGTGGATCTCGGAGTAGCGCTTGCCCGCCACCATGAACAGCGACCCGAACGACGCCACGAGCAGGAACCACGGCGACAGGTAGATGCCGCTCGCGACGCCGCCGGCGATCGCCCGGAGCAGGAAGCCCGACGCGACGGCGGCGAGGTCCATGACGGGCTGGTCTTTGAGCCCGAACGTGTACGCCGCCTGGATCGCGATGTAGACGGTCGCGGTGAGCCCGAGCCATGGGGCGACGGCGTACCCGATCGCGAGTCCACCGACGAGGAGTGCCGCCGCGGTCGTGAGCGCCGTTAGCAGGGTGATCTCACCGGCCGCGATCGGCCGCCGCCGCTTGGCGGGGTGGCGCCGGTCCTCGTCCGCGTCGACGACGTCGTTGACCAGGTAGACCCCGGACGCGACGAGGCAGAAGGTGACGAAGGCGAGCGCCGTGTTGAGAGCGACCTCTCCCTCGTCGAGGGTGCCGGCGGCGAGCGGGGCCGCGACGACGAGCAGGTTCTTGACCCATTGCCGCGGCCGCAGCGCGCGCACCATCGGCGGTCCCATGGGCAGGCGATCCGGCGGCATCGGGTCCTGGTTCGTGGTGTCGAGAGACGGGTCGACGGAGTGTGTCGTCATGGGAGGCTACCGCTCCTCGCCTGGTCGGAGGTCGATCGCGGCGCGTCCACCCGCTGATGGTCGCCCTGGCCCGGTCCTCGATGGCCGGTGTGGCCCGGCCGATGGTCGAGCAGGACGAGATGGCCGTGTGCGCGGACGCCGCCAGCGATGCCGGTGGTGTTCCAGCCGCGACCCGACGGATCCGGCCCGGGCCGCCAGTCCAGCCAGTAGCGTGGCTTGATCCGGTCGAGCTGGTCGGTGTCGAGGCCGGCGTAGTTGAGCGAGTAGAGCCAGCTGTCGTCGCGTGCCTCGTCGATCGCCCCCGTCAGCTTCGCCCGGTCGCTGAACCGGTCGACGATCGTGCATTCGCAGAAGTACGCCAGCGCGCCGACTTCGCCCGGACTGTGCACCGGCGCGTTGCCGACGATCGCGTGCAGCTCGCGGCCGATCTCCGCGTACTCGCTGGGGTGCGCCCAGTTGCCGTGGATCGGCATCTCACGGAGCGGGGCATGGCTGGTGGCGCCGTTCCACCACGGGACGAGGGTCAGGACGAGCAGCGCCCCGCCGACCGTCGCCGCGGCGGCCCGGACCTCCGGCCCGAAGCGAATCGTGGTGAGCGTGGCGAGCCCGATCGTCGCGGTCAGCGTGAGAGCCGCGAGAGTCGGCGCGTAGTACCAGAAGAACGGCGGCACCTCGAGCCGCCACATGAGGCCGAAGTACGCCGCCCCGGCGACCGCGAGGGCCGGCACGACCGACGTCGCGGTTCGGTCGTAGCGGCCCCACCACGGCCAGGTCAGGGCGGCCAGCGCACCGGCGATGCCGACGACGAGCAGCCCGGTGACCACCGAGGGGTACGGCTCGTAATAACGATCGGAGAGCCCCGTGGCGAAGTCACCCCACGGCTCGCCCTGCTTGATCACGAGGGTGTCGGGGATCGCCGAGTCGAGCGCGACCCAGCTGAACAGCAGCCACGGGACGATGACCGCCGTGGCCAGTGCCGCGATCCGGATCAGCCGCCGGCGCAGTTGCGGCATCACGAGCACGATGACCACGGCGACGACGACCGTGTCGAGGCGCAGCCAGAGCAGGACGCCGACGACGAGCCCTGCCGTGGTCGCATCGCCGCGGGCGCCGGCCGAGGCGAGGTAGGTCATGGCCGCGACGACCAGCATCGTCTCGAGCCCGATCGAGGAGCCGAGCAACGGGCTGGCGACCAGCAGCGGCGTGCCGAGCACCGCGACGCGGTAGCCGAGTCCGAGGGTTTGACCGAGTCCGCGTAAGCCCACCGCGAGGGCGACGCAGGTGAGCACGTAGAGCACTCCCAGGGCCGCGACGGGGTCGCCGACGATGGCGGTCAGGCCGCCGAGCAGGAGCACGTTGAGCGGCGAGGTGGCGCTGTTGGCCTCGTGTCCCGGGAGCATTCCCCAGTCGCCGTGGTCGGCGAGGGTACGGGCGTAGGCCAAGGTGATGTAGGCGTCGTCGATGAGGCTGCGGTGAGCGAGCCAGAAGAGCAGCGTCGCGCCGATCGCCGTGAGCCCGACGAGTGCTGCCGTCGGCCCCGCGGCGGATCGTGTTCGGCTCGCGTCGGTCGGCTCTTCCCGATCGCGCGCGGCCAGTTTTGTGAGCGGACCGGACCGCTCCTCGATGACGGCAGACACCCCTAGCCCTCCTTCGCCACCCACCCCTGTCGACGGAGATTTGTCTGTCTCGTACCCAGCCGGATGCGCCGGTCACGCCTCGCCCCCGGACTCGGTGGCGCCGCATCTCCAACCGGCGTTCCTGCTCTGCAGAAAAGACGCGCTGACCAGGGCGAACGGTTGCCCTCGACGACAAATCAAGCGGACAACGAATCGATCACGATCGTCCGTGGTGTGCCGGCGGCGGCGTCGCGGGTCGGGTCAGTGGGGGAGCGACGAAGCGCGCCAGGCCCCCGCCCCCGCCCGGTGTGGTCGGCGCATCGCGGCGGCCGGACGTCCCCAAGCCGGGCGTCGCCGGGGCGGCGGCTCGGCACTGCCACGTCGAGCCGTCACGACGGCCACCAGCGCCGCGAGCTCCTCCGGGGTGGGATCGCCCTTGACGACCCGCAGCAGTGGCGGTTCGACGGGAGAATCGACATCGTGGGGGACATGACCCCCGGAATGTCGATTCTCCGGGCTCGTGCGGCTGGTCATAGCGGGATGTTTCCGTGCTTTTTCGGCGGCAGGTTCTCGCGCTTGGTCCGAAGCAGTCGCAGCGACCGGACGATCTCGAGCCGGGTCTCGTGCGGCGGGATCACCGCGTCGATGTAGCCGCGTTCGGCCGCGATGTAGGGGTTGGCCAGCGTGTCCTCGTACTCGGTGATCAGCTCGGTTCGCCGGGACTCCGGATCCTCGGCGTCGGCCAGCTCGCCACGATAGAGGATGTTGACCGCGCCCTGCGCCCCCATGACGGCGATCTGCGCCGTGGGCCAGGCGATGTTCATGTCGGCGCCGAGGTGCTTGGAGCCCATGACGTCGTAGGCGCCGCCGTAGGCCTTGCGGGTGATGACCGTGATGAGCGGCACGGTCGCCTCGGCGTACGCGTAGATCAGCTTCGCGCCGCGCCGGATGATGCCGTTCCACTCCTGATCGGTCCCGGGGAGGAAGCCGGGGACGTCGACGAAGGTCAGCACGGGCAGGTTGAAGGCGTCGCAGGTGCGGACGAAGCGAGCGGCCTTCTCGGACGCGTCGATGTCGAGGGTGCCGGCGAAGTGCAGCGGCTGGTTGGCCACGACGCCGACCGGGTGGCCCTCGACCCGGCCGAAACCGACGACGATGTTCGTCGCGAACATCGCGTGCACCTCGAGGAAATCGCCGTCGTCGAGCACGGCCTCGATGGCGGTGTGCATGTCGTACGGCTGGTTCGGCGAGTCCGGGACCAGCGCGTCGAGCGCGTGGTCGGTGTCGGTGAACTCCTCGATCGCCGGTGCGTCGAAGGTCGGTGGCTCGTCGAGGTTGTTGGGCGGGAGGTACGACAGCAGCGCCTTGACGTAGTCGAGGGCGTCCTCCTCGTCGGCCCCCATGTAGTGGGCGTTGCCCGACTTGGTGTTGTGGGCCCGGGCGCCGCCGAGCTCCTCGAACGTCACGTCCTCGCCGGTCACGGTCTTGATCACGTCGGGTCCGGTGATGAACATGTGCGACGTCTGGTCGACCATGACGGTGAAGTCGGTGACGGCGGGGGAGTAGACGTGGCCGCCGGCGCAGGCGCCCATGATCAGCGAGATCTGCGGGATCACGCCGGAGGCGTGCACGTTGCGGCGGAAGATCTCGCCGTAGAGGCCGAGCGAGACGACACCTTCCTGGATCCGCGCGCCGGCACCCTCGTTGATGCCGACCACGGGACACCCGGACTTCATCGCGAGGTCCATGATCTTGGTGATCTTCTCGCCGTAGACCTCGCCGAGGCTGCCGCCGAAGACGGTGAAGTCCTGGGCGAACACGCAGACCATCCGGCCGTCGACCATGCCGTAGCCGGTGACGACGCCGTCGCCGTACGGCCGGTTGCGCTGCAGTCCGAAGTTGGTGCTGCGATGCCGGGCCAGCTCGTCGATCTCGACGAACGAACCGTCGTCCAGCAGCAGGTCGACCCGCTCGCGGGCGGTCAGCTTGCCTCGAGCGTGCTGCTTCTCCACCGCGCGGGCCGAACCCGCGTGGACGGCCTCGTCGAGCCGAATCTCGAGGTCGGCGAGCTTGCCGGCCGTCGTGTGGATGTCGGGCTGCTGCTCGGGATCGGGCGCTGTCGCGGGTTCACTCACGGCCGTCCAGCGTACTCGGGACGCGGTTTCGGCATGGGCGCGAGGATGTTGGCGCGAGTTCGCACCAACTCTGGTCCGCGCCTGCGGTTTCACGCCGACACTCGTCCAGCGGGTCGCGTGGGACCCTCGTACGGTGCCGTCCGAACCCCTGGATCGCGCCGCCCTGGAGCGGGCGCTGCTGCGCGCCGACTCGCTGTGGCGCGAGATCGAGATCCGCGAGCGGACCGAGAGCACCAACGCCGACGTCGCTGGGGCGGCGCGCACCGGCGTTGAGGAAGGCCTGGTCGTCGCCGCCGAGCATCAGATCGCGGGCCGCGGCCGACTGGGCCGGCGCTGGGAGTCGCCGCCACGGTCCGGCCTCGCGGTCTCGGTGCTGCTGCGGCCGAGCACGGTGCCGCCGGCGCGCTGGCCGTGGCTGCCGTTGCTGGTCGGCGTGGCGGTACGTGAGGGCCTGGTCGAGTCGACCGGCGTCGAGGCGATGCTGAAATGGCCCAACGACGTGCTCGTGAAGGACCGCAAGCTCGCCGGCATCCTCGTCGAGCGGATCGACTCCGACCGGGGTCCAGCCGCCGTAGCGGGGGTGGGGCTCAACGTCTCGCTCGATGCCGGCGAGCTCCCGACTCCGGAGGCGACGTCGCTGCGACTCCTCGGCGCGACGACGGACCGGACACCGCTGCTCGTCGAGCTGCTCAGCCGACTCGAGTCGCACTATCGCGCCTGGACGGCCGCCACCGGCGATCCCGAGCGGCTGCGGATCGCGTACGTCAGCGGCTGCGCCACCGTCGGGCAGCGGGTCCGGGTCGAGCTTCCGGACGGCTCGACCCTGGTCGGCCGGGCGGTCGGCGTCGACGGCAGCGGCCGGCTCGAGATCGACACGGACGGTGAGCGGCGCGCCGTCGGCGCCGGTGACGTCGTACACCTTCGATCGGGTTCATGAAACGATCTGCGCTATGGCTGTCTCGCGCAAGCTCCTCACCGAGGGCGAAGAGGTCGTCCTCAGTGTTCGTACGCACGTCAAGGCGCTGTTCCTCCCGATCTTGATCCTCGTCGTCACCTGCGCCGCGGCGGGCTTCCTCTACGCGGTGTCGCCCGACAACGAGGCCGGCAAATGGCTCAAGATCGTGATCCTGGCCGCAGCCGCGCTGGTCATCATCGTCTGGTCGCTGGCGCCGTTCGCCCGGTGGCTGACGTCGACCTACACGGTCACTAACCGGCGGCTCATCTTCCAGACCGGCATCCTCACCAGGTCAGGACGGGTGATCCCGCTGCACCGGGTCAACGACGTGTCGTTCGAGAAGCACCTGAGCGACCGGATCTTCGGCTGCGGGACGCTGATCATCCACGACGCGAGCGAGCAGTCCGGGCTTCATCTGCCCGACATCCCTCGGATCGAGACGATCCATCGCACCATCACCGACCTGGTCTTCGAGCTGCACGACGGCACCGACGACGACGGCACCCCGGAGCGGCGGCGGACCTCATGAACAGGCTCGCCCGTTCCGACGGCTCGGCGACCGCTCGAAGGAGATGAGCGGCCCCGAGCCCTCGACGATGGAAGCCGGTGAACCAGATCGCGAGGAACTCGAACGCGCGATCCTCGGTGCCAAGCCGGAGCTGACGGCGCAGCAGGTCGCCGACGCGGCCGGCATCACGCGAGAGGAGGCCAAGCGGCTGTGGCGGGCGCTGGGCTTCCCCGACGCCGGGGACGCCGTGGCGTTCACCCAGGACGACCTGCAAGCCCTGCGGCTGGTACACCTCGCCGTCGAGCGGGCCGACCTCGACATCGAGACCGCCACCCGCTTGACCCGGGCGGTGGGGAACGCGATGGCCCGGCTGGCCGACTGGCAGGTGTCGACCCTCGCTGAGCACGCCGAGGACCACACCGGCGGCGCCGGTAGCCGGCTGGCCTCGACGCTGGGTCTGTCGCAGTCGGTCGCCCCGGCCTTCGAACAGCTTCTGGTGTACGCCTGGCGGCGCCACCTCGCCGCGGCGGTATCCCGGCTCGAGACGTGGGGCGGCGCCGCCGAGGAGGACCTCCTCACCGCGGACATCACGGTCGGGTTCGCCGATCTGGTGGCCTTCACCCAGCTGACCAATCGGCTCGACGACGATGCGTTGGCCAGTCTTGTCGAGAGCTTCGAGACCCGCTGCGCCGACATCGTCACCGGCCGGGGTGGCCGGGTCATCAAGACGCTCGGTGACTCGATCCTGTTCGTCGCCGAGCCGCCGGTCGAGGCGGTCGAGATCGCGCTGAGCGTCGTCGAGGAGATCGGTCCGGACGCGGACCTGCCGGACGTCCGCATCGGACTCGCCACCGGGACCGTGATCACCCGCTTCGGCGACGTCTTCGGGCCGCCGGTCAACCTCGCGGCGCGCCTGACCACCGTGGCCCGCCGCAACCGGGTCATCTGCGACCCGTCGACCGCGGAGGCGCTGCCCGAGGACGGTTACGACACGCGCGCCCTGCCGCCCCGGCCGCTGCGAGGCTTCGGCAGCATCGAACCCGTCACGGTGCGGCGGCGCTGGTCGTACTGACGCCGGGCTGCCGGAAGACCCATCGGCGGTAGGCCCAGAACCGGAACGCCGTGCCCAGGGCCAGGCCGATGCCGTTGGCCGACACGTTGTCGGCGACCGGGCTGGTCAAGCCGAGGACGTAGTGCGACACAGCGAGACAGGCGAGGGCGATCGCCATCCCGACGGCGTTGAGCACGACGAAGATCGCGAACTCGCGATGCGTGCCCGACCAGGCCCGGTGCCGCCACGTCCAGTGCCGGTTGCCCAAGTAGGTCACGACCGTGGCCGCCGCGACCGAGATCGCCTTCGCCGTCAGTGGCTTGTGCTCGAGCAGACCCGGCTCGCCGGCGTAGCGCAGCAGGTTGAAGAGGCCGACGTCGACGAGGTAGCCGACGCCGCCGACGACGACGAAGGCCAGGAACTCCCGGACTCGCTGCTGCTGCTGCGGGCTGGACTCGCGCAGCGTCGCGGTGAGTGTCACGGTGCTCCTGTCCAGGTCAGACGGCGAGTACAGACGGTGCCGCCGAAGGCACAGCGGCCCAGGCTACCCCCTGGCGGTGCCGTGATCGTGGCCGGTAGGTGTCGGGCGTGCCGACTGTGGTTTGCTGACCGCTGACCGGGTACGGAACCTCACACGGAGGCGGAATGTCGGACGTGCGCGTCGGAATCATCATGGGATCGGACTCGGACTGGCCGATCATGCAGGCCGCCGCGGAGGCGTGCAAGGAGTTCGACGTCGGCTACGAGGCCGATGTCTCGTCAGCGCACCGGATGCCGGACGAGACGCTCGCCTATGGCCGGTCCGCCGCCGATCGTGGCATCGGCGTGATCATCGCGGGTGCCGGCGGCGCCGCGCATCTGCCCGGGGTCTTGGCCGCGGTGTCGCCCCTGCCGGTGATCGGCGTGCCGATCCCGTTGAAGGTCCTCGACGGCATGGACTCGCTGCTGTCGATCGTGCAGATGCCGAGCGGCGTCCCGGTCGCGACCGTCGGCGTGGGCAACGCCCGCAACGCCGGGCTGCTGGCCGTCCGGATCCTGGCCGCGACCGAACCGGCGCTGCGCAAGCGCGTCGCGGAGTTCCAGGCCGAGCTGTCGGAGAAGGCGCGGGCCAAGGGCGCCGCCGTCCGCGACGCGACATAGACCTGCTTCCTGACTTTGCGCCGAGGTTACACGTCTTCCCCGCGCGTCCAACCAGCCTCGCTCGTTCCTCGCTCGGCGGCCAGGCCCATCCACGGACGCGCGGGAAGACGCGCAACCTCGACGCGTACGTGGCTGCCTAACCGCGGTGTCGGCGGCGCCGAGCCGCTCGGCGGCGGGAAGACGCGCAACCTCGGCGCGAGAGGCCCGGCCTAGCGGCGTCGGCGGCGGAGGTAGGCACCGAGGGCCCGCTCGGCGACGGGACTGCGATCCGCCAGGTTGACCGCGGCGCGCTTGCCTCGAAACCACGCCGACCGCGTCGCGCTCCCGACCCGGGCCGCCACGGGCGCGTCGTCGCCGACTGCGGCCGTGTCCCTACCGCGCCGACGCCACTTGGCCTTGGCGAACCGTTCGGTCAGCCCGGCGAGCGACTCGATCGCGGCTTCGAGCAGCTCGTCGTCGGCGACCTCGCCGGGGAGCCGTCCGGAGTCGTCGAACCGTGGTCGCAGGTCGGCGAGGTCACCGACGACGGGGCAGCCGGCGGCGCGAACCCCGTCGATGATCCGCTCCGCCTCGCGAGTCACCCACTCCCGATCGGAGTCCGGCAGCCGCATCGAGTCGCCGCCGGCGCCGGCCAGGATCGGCGCCAGCTCCGTCTCGACGACGTCGTGATACTGCCGCTGGTTGAGTCGGCGATGCAGCCGCGAGTTGATCCGGCGCAGCAGCTCCGTACCGGTCGTGCCGACCGAGACGTTGTCCCACGACTCCGGTTCGGCCAGCGACCCCGCGTCGAACCCGATCACGGACCCGACTCGGCGGAGCAGCTCGCCCGGCTCCGATCCGGCCGGCGGCACGGTCACGACGTGCACTCGGTCGGCCGGGACGAGCCGAGTCCACACGTCGAGGATCGCGGGCACGTCCTGGCGGAGCCAGAAGCCTCGGGCCGGCGCCTTGGCGCGGGCCTCCGGGTCGGTGAGGGCATCGGCGTACTCGCGCCAGGTCCACGTCTCGTCGGTCTTGACGTCCTCCTGCCAGGCCGACAGGGCGACCCGACCGAGGTCGCGCACGGTGACCACCACATGTACGTCGGCCGGCTCGAAGGACTTCACCGCCTTGCGGGCCTGGGCCGCGCTGGCGAGCGACGTGGCCTCCTCCGAGAGCACCGCGACCGGCAGCTCGGACTCGGACACGACGGCGGTCATCGCCGCCCATTGCCCGGTGATCCGGTCGTCGCCGGTGTCGCGGGGCCGGCGCCCGAACAGGTCGTAGACCGCGAAGGTGTGTCCCGGCTGGCCCTTGCCACCGGGGAAGAGCACACCTTGGTCGGCCAGCCGCTCCCGGTTCGCGCGCAGCACGCTTTGGACGTACGTCGTCCCGGTCTTGTGCAGGCCGATGTGCAAGAACACGCGGTGGCTCGGGTCGGGCATGGCTGCATTGTGCCCGGCTGGCGTCCACGCCTTCGCAGCGCGTCAGGATCGGTTGGCAGCGCGGCGCCGGCGCGCCGAACGGACCCGGACGTAGGCGTTCACCGGCCAGGCGACCAGCCGATGCCGGTCGCCCATGCTCATCAGCCGTCGGCGGATCGCGAACTTCGCCGCGCGGGTCCGGCTCCGCCAGCTCGGCCGCCGGCCCGCCCCCTCCGACGCACCCGGTCGGGACTGCGACTGCTCCCACCACATCGTGGCGTGCTCCTCGGCGAGGGTGGCGAGACCGCGCAGCGCCGAGTCGAGCATCTCGTCGCTGGTGGCCTCGTCGGGCCGCCGCCCGGTGCCGGCCTCGGCGGGTGCGAGGTCGGCGAGGTCGCCGATCACGTCGTAGCCGGCGTCGATGACGCCCTCGACGATCCGGTCCGCCTCGGCGCTCGCCCAGGCGTGCTCGTCCGCACTCAGGACGGGATGATCCGCCTCGCTTCGACGGGTGAGCTCCTGGGTCAGGATCCGCCGGACGACGCGGCCGTGCTGACGCTGGTTGAGACGATGGTCGAGCAGCACGTTGACCCGGCGCAGCACCTCGGCGTCGGCGGTCGACAGGGCGCGGTTGTCCCACGGTGGCGGTTCGGTCAGCTGGCTGTGGTCGAAGCCGACGAGCTTGCCGACCCGTTCGACGAGCAAGTCCTTCGGCGCGCCGCTCGGCGGGACGGTGACGACGTGTACCCGATCACGAGAGACGGCGACCCGCCAGGTCTCCAGGATCCCGAGCAGGTCTTGTCGGACCCAGAAGCTGCGGCCGGGATTTTGGTTGCGGCGCGATCGGTCCCGTACGCCCGCCACGAACTCCTGCCAGGTCCAGGTCTCGTCGCTCTTGATCGCCTGCTGCCACGACGACAGCAGCACCCTGCCGAGATCCCGTACGGTCACGACGACGTGGACTTCGTGGTCGGGGAAGCCGGCGACCGCACGCTTGGCCTCTCCGACGGTGGCGAGGCTGAGCGACTCGTCCGAGATCAGTGTCGTCGGGTGGGTCGTCGCGGCGACCGCGGATGTCAGCTCCGGCCATCGGCCCTCGATCCGATCCTCGCCGCCGCCCTTGGGGCGACGACCGAACAGATCGGACACGGCGAACACCTGGGCCGGGCCGTCGCCGCCGCCGGGGAAGTAGACGCCTTGGCGAGCCAGTTCCGACCGGTTCGCCCGCCACAGGTTCTGGAGGTAGGTCGTGCCGGTCTTGTAGAGGCCGATATGGAGGAAAACACAGCGGTTGTCGCGTGACATGACGGCATTCTGCACCGATGCCGGTCGGCACGCGAATGGCCGGCCGATCATCAGGGGATAGCATCCCGAACGTGACAGACCAGCCGATGTTCGCGCTCTCCGAGGAGCAGCAGGCGATCCGCGCCGCCGTCCGCGTCGTCTGCGACGCCAAGGTCGCACCGCGGGCCGCCGAAGCGGACGAGACCGGTGAGTTCCCGAAGGCGTCCTACGAGGCGTTGCGAGCCGCCGACTTCCACGCGCCGCACATCCCGGAGGACTACGCCGGTGCCGGCGCCGATGCGCTCGCGACCTGCCTCGTCATCGAGGAGGTGGCCCGGGCGTGCGCCGCGAGCTCGCTGATCCCCTCGGTCAACAAGCTCGGCACGCTGCCTCTTCTGCTTGAAGCTTCTGATGAGCTCAAACACAGGTATCTCCCACCGGTGGCGCGTGGCGACTCGATGTTCTCGTACTGCCTGTCGGAGCCGGAGGCCGGCAGCGACGCGGTCGCGATGAAGACCAAGGCGGAGCGCGACGGTGACTCGTACGTGCTCAACGGCGTCAAGCGCTGGATCACCAACGCCGGCGTCTCCGACTGCTACACGGTCTTCGCCGTCACCGACCCGGAGCGGCGGTCGAAGGGCATCTCGGCCTTCGTCGTGGAGGGGTCCGACGAGGGTGTGTCGTTCGGCGCCCCGGAGAAGAAGCTCGGCATCAAGGGGTCGCCGACCCGCGAGGTCTACCTCGACAACGTACGGATCCCGGCTGACCGGATGATCGGCGCCGAGGGCACCGGCTTCCAGACCGCGATGCGCACGCTCGACCACACCCGCGTCACGATCGCCGCGCAGGCCGTCGGCATCGCGCAGGGCGCACTCGACTACGCGCTGGGCTACGTCAAGGAGCGACAGCAGTTCGGGCAGCCGATCGCGGAGTTCCAGGGGCTGCAGTTCATGCTCGCCGACATGGGCATGCGGATCGAGGCGGCCCGGCAGCTGACGTACGCGGCCGCCGGGCGATCCGAGCGCAGCGATCCGGACCTGACGTTCTTCGGCGCCGCCGCGAAGGCTTTCGCGTCCGACGTCGCGATGGCGGTGACGACCGACGCGGTGCAGTTGCTCGGCGGCTACGGCTACACCCGCGACTACCCGGTCGAGCGGATGATGCGCGACGCCAAGATCACCCAGATCTACGAAGGCACCAACCAGGTGCAGCGCATCGTCGTGGCCCGGCAGCTCCTCGCCGGGGTCCAGTCGACGCTCTGAGCGTCACCCGGATCGGGTTGCCCCGACTGCAGGACGGATCTGTGCGCGAATCGTTCACTCCGGCCGATGGGGTGAACGATTCGCGCACGATCCCGATGGCCTTGGTCATCAATCGTGCGTCAGGTGCCCGCGTACGGCATCCTGGAGGTGTCCCTTCGGGAGGTGAGCACGATGGCCGGACCGTACGACAAGCTCCCCGAGCCGGTCGACTTCGACAAGCTGGTCACCTCGGTCGACACCGAAGAGGTGCCGGATCCGGACGGCGGTCGCGACCCGGAGCGCGACTTCATGCTCCGCTGGGCCGGGTGGGGCTGACCAGCCACCCCGGTCGCCTCGGACCGCGGCCCGCTAGCGCTCCATGCCGTCCTTGGTGCACAGGCTCTTCGGGACGTCGTCGGTCCGGTCCTCGATGATCAGCTGGAACAGCTCCTCCGACCGATCCTCGTCCCAATTGACCGCGAGATCGGCGATCGGGACGGTGCAGGACAGGCCGTCGCCGCTTGTCACGTGCGCCATGTTCCAGACGAAGCGGGCCAGTGATATCGGGCCGACGTTCTCACCGATCCGGATGGAGTCGGCGCCGGACATCGCGAGGTCCCAGTAGCGGAGCGGGTTGACGACCGACCAGGGCGACGCCGCCTTGTCGCCGATCGCGCCGATCACCTCCCGCTGGTTCTGCGCCCGCTCGATGTCGCCGGTGGCGAAGGCGCGGGTCCGGGCGAAGCCGAGGGCGGTCACGCCGTCGGCCTCCTGGCATCCGGCGTCGATGTCGAGACCGGCCTTGCGGTCCTTCAGGGCGTCGTCGGGACAGATCTCGACACCGCCGACGGCGTCGACGACATTGACGAAGCCGCCGAGGCCGATCTCGACGTAGTCGTCGATCCGGATGCCGGTCTCCTTCTCCAGCGTCTCGACCAGCAGTTCGGGGCCACCGAAGGAGAACGCCGCGTTGACCTTGTTCTCGCCGCTTCCCGGGATGTTGACGATCGAGTCGCGCGGAATCGACAGCAGCAGCGGCTGCCCGTCGCCGACGTGCAACAGCATGATCGTGTCGGTGCGCTGACCGCTGGCGACCTTCTCCCCGCCGGTGCCGAGCTCCTGACCCTCCTCCTTCGACAGGCCTTCGCGGCTGTCCGACCCGACGACGAGGTAGGTCGTGCCGGGCTGGTCGTCGGGGCGATTGCCGTCGGGCTCGGCGTCGACCTTGTCGATCTTGGACCACGCCCAGATCGGGACGATGATCAGGAACAGGATCCACACCAGGAGCAGCGCGAGGATGATCCGCAGCCACCAGCGGCGCTTCTTCTTCGGCTTCGGGGGGCGCTGGTCCGGCTGCCACGGCGGCTGCTCGGTGTCCGTGGCCGTCCGGCCGGGCGGCGGCAGATTCGGAGGTGGCAGCGGCTGGTCCGGCTCCCGGTACGGCGGGATCGACTGCCGCGCCGGATCGGTCGGTCCGGGTTGCTCGATCATCTGGGTCTGGTCGCTGTCCGGCGCCGGTGGCCGCTCGCCCGACTGTGGGATCGCCTGGGTCGCGTCGGGGTCGGAGGACTGTTGCTGACCGCCGTAGAGCCAGCCGAAGCGTTCGTCGTCGGTCGGTCTGCTGCCGCGGTCCGGCGGTCGTTCGGACATGTCGCCCAGCGTAGGGGGCGCGTCGGTGAGCTCACGAACGGTACCCGCTCGCGCGTGTTCGGCCTGGTCACAGGACGTACGCGGGTTTGACAGCCCGTCGCCGTGTCGCCGCGGCGGGTCTCGGCGTTTCGTGACGCCTGTGACGCATGTGACGGGTGAATACTGTTCCCGAATCGTTGACCGATGGCCGGGCATTGGGAGTTCGGCCGGGCGCCGCGGCGCAGTCCCGGGAGAGGAAGACGATGACGGGATCCCAGGCTGGTCGCGACGCGGAGTCGCGCGCCGAGGCGACCCGGCGCGCGGAACAGGTGCGATTCCGTCGTTCGCTCACCCTGATGGGGATGACGCTGCTCCTCCCCGGCTCCGCCCAGATCGTGGCCGGCAACAAGCGGCTGGGCCGGATCATCCTGCGGGTCTGGCTGGTCCTGGTCGGCATCGCGCTGTTCGGCGTCGTCCTCTATCTGATCGACCGCGGTGCCGTGTTCAGCCTGGCCACCAATCCGGACCTGCTGCTGCTCGCCCGGGTCGTGCTGATCTCGCTCGCCGTCGCCTGGATCCTGCTGCTGACCGACGCCTGGCGGCTCGGCGATCCGCTCCGGCTCCGGCGGTCGCATCGCGCGATCATGATCGGCATCAACGGGGTGCTGTGCCTGGTGGCCGGCGGCGTGCTGTTCTTCTCGGCCCACGTCGTGGCGGTGCAGCGCGACTTCATCCAGACCGTGTTCGGCTCGGGCGAGGCCAGTGACCCGCATGAGGGCCGCTACAACGTCCTGTTGCTCGGCGGCGACTCCGGCAAGGAGCGGTGGGGGCTGCGGCCGGACTCGATCACCGTGGCGAGCATCGACGAGGAGACCGGCCGGACCGTCCTGCTCGGCATCCCGCGCAACCTGGCGAACGTGCCCTTCCCCGACGGCAGCGTCATGGACGAGCGGTTCCCGGACGGCTTCGACTGCGACGCGTGCTACATCAACAGCCTCTACACCTGGGGCGTCGAGCATCCCGGGCTGTTCCCCGACGACGTCGACGACCCCGGGCTCGAGGCGACGAAGCTCGGTGTCGAGGGCGTCACCGGACTCACCATCAACTACTGGGCGATGGTCAACCTGGCCGGCTTCGACGCGTTGGTCGACGCGCTCGGCGGCGTGACGGTCGACGTGCCCAAGGACATCCCGATCGGTGGCATCGGCGGCGCGATCACCGGCACGATCCCCGAGGGAGTACGCGAGCTCGACGGCTACGAAGCCCTGTGGTTCGCCCGTAGCCGGGTCGCCGACGACGACTACTCGCGGATGGCCCGGCAGAAGTGCCTCATGAGCGCGATGCTGAAGCAGATCGACCCGAAGCGGGTGGTCATGAAGATGGACGACATCGCCGCCGCGGGCAAGCGCGTCTTCAAGACCAGCATCCCCGCCTCCGAGCTCGACACCTTCATGGAGCTGGCCCTCAAGGCACGGGGCCAGCCGATCCGCTCCGTGTCGTTCGTCCCGCCGAAGATCGAGACGTACGATCCGGATTACGACAAGATCCTCGAGATGGTCGACGAAGCCATCGCCAAGGCAGAGGACGACGACGAGTCGGACAAGTCCGGCGACAAGCGTCGCCATCGCCACGGCGAGGAGGCCGCCAACCACACCGGGGACCTGGCTGCCTCGTGTTGATTGAATCCCGAATCCTCCGGTTTCGGGCGAATACCCCGGTCGGCACCGCGCCCTGCACGGCGTGTCGACACTCCGCACGGTGTCGACGCCGTGCAGAGTGCGCTCGTACCACGAGAGCGTGGTATCGCAGCGGTGGCGTAACGTGCCGATTTGCGCACGTGGCGCGTGTCGTGGGTAGGGTTCCTCCGGCACGGGGTACGAATGATTGCCGCGTCTCGGGCCATCGCGGTCGGGCCGCACGAAAGGATCAATGCCCCTGATGCGCTCCGAACCCCGGGTTGTCGCCGTCGTGGTGACATGGAATCGCCGGGATCTCTTGAGGCTCGCCCTGGGTGCGCTGCGCACCCAGACGCGGCCGGTCGACGCGATCGTCGTCATCGACAACGCGTCGACCGACGGCACGGCCGTGATGGTGCGGCGCGACTTCGGCAAGGTCGACCTGGTGACCCTGTGCCGCAACACCGGCGGCGCCGGCGGCTTCGCGGCGGGCATGAAGCACGCGCTCTCCGACCACAAGCCCGACCTGCTGTGGCTGATGGACGACGACACCGTTCCCGAGCCGACCGCGCTCGAAGCCCTGCTCGCCACCGCCGACCGCTGCGGGGGTCGCAAGCCGCCGGTGCTCCTGGCGAGCCGGGTCGTGTGGAGCGACGGCCGCGATCACCCGATGAACACCCCTCGCCGCAAGCCCTGGGTGGGTCGCGCGGAGGCGCGCCGGGCCGCGGCGGCAGGAGCGGTACCGATCCGGTCCGCGTCGTTCGTCTCGATCCTGGTCGACGCCGAGACGGTGGAGTCGCGGGGGCTGCCGATCGCGGACTACTTCTTGTGGAACGACGACTTCGAGTTCACCACCCGGCTGCTGCGCCGGCGGGTCGGGCTGCTGTGCCCGGACAGCGTCGTCGTGCACAAGACCAAGACCTTCGGCGCCGCCGACGCCGATCCGGGGGAGCGGTTCTACTACGAGGTCCGCAACAAGGTGTGGACGTTCACCCGCAGTCATGGGTTGAACCCGCTGGAGAAGGCGACCTATGCGGCCGGGACGGCCCGGCGGTGGGTGCGCACCTTCGCGGCCAGCAGCGACCGGCGAGCACTGGTCCGCGAGTTTCGTCGCGGCCTGCGCGCCGGGATAGGCTCGGCACCACGTACAAACGCGGAGGCGTTGGCGGGGGCCCGTGATCACGAGGTAGGCGATGCCTGAGACGCGTCCCGAACTGCCGTTCTCGTTGCTGCTGCCGGTCTACGCAGGCGACAGCGCCGAATTCTTGCGGCGCGCCTTCGTCAGCTCCGTCGACGAGCAGACCCTCCGGCCGGACGACGTCGTCGTCGTGCAGGACGGCCCGCTGCCAGAGCAGCTGAGCCAGGTGTGTCACGAGCTTGCGAAGACCAGCCCAGTGCCGGTCAACCTGGTCCGGATCGAACGCAATGTCGGCCTCGGCCCGGCGCTCGACCACGGCCTGGAGGCCTGCGCCCACGACGTCGTCGCCCGGATGGACGCCGACGACATCTCGCGACCGCAGCGGTTCGAGCTCCAACTGCCGCTGATCGCCGACGGCGCCGACATCGTCGGGTCGGCGCTCATGGAGTTCATCGACGACGTCGACGACGTGGTGCAGACCCGGGTGCCGCCGCTCGACCCGGACTGGATCCGGTCGGCCGTACGGTTCCGCGACCCCTTCAACCATCCGACGGTCGTCTACCGGCGGTCCATGGTGCAGAAGGTCGGCGGCTACCAGGACCTGCCGATGATGGAGGACTACCTCCTGTTCGCCCGGATGCTCGCCGAGGGGGCCGTGCCGGCCAACGTCGCCGAGCCCCTCGTCTACTACCGGATCGGCGCGGGGGCGTACGCTCGGCGTGGTGGCACCGCCCTGCTGCGCAGCGAGTGGGCCTTGCAGCGCAGGTTCCTCGAGCTCGGCATCACCAACCGCGCGGAGTTCTTACGCAACGTCGTCGTCCGCGGCGGCTACCGCCTCGTACCCGAGCCGATCCGACGGGTCGCGTACCGTCGACTCATCGCGCACCGAGGCCACTGACCACGCCAGCCACAAGCTATGAATGAGATGGAGTGAATGACACCGTGCCTGATCTCGTCGTCGTCGGGTCCGGCCTGTTCGGGCTGACCATCGCCGAGCGCTGCGCCAACGACCTGGGCCTCGAGGTCCTCGTGCTCGACCGCCGCCACCACATCGGCGGCAACGCCTACAGCGCTCCCGACCCCGAGACGGGCATCGAGGTGCACCAGTACGGCGCGCACCTGTTCCACACGTCCAACCAGCGGGTGTGGGACTACGTCAACCGGTTCACGAGCTTCACCGGCTACCAGCACCGGGTCTTCACGAAGTACCAGGGCCAGGTCTACACGTTTCCGATGAATCTCGGGCTGCTCAATCAGTTCTTCGGCCGCTCGTTCACTCCAGACGAGGCCCGCGCCCTGGTCGCCGAGCAGGCTTCCGAGATCGCGACCGCGGACGCCCAGAACCTCGAGGAGAAGGCCATCTCGCTGATCGGCCGGCCGCTCTACGAGGCGTTCGTCAAGGGTTACACCGCCAAGCAGTGGCAGACCGACCCGAAGGAACTGGCGGCGGCGATCATCACGCGGCTGCCGGTCCGCTACAACTTCAACAACCGCTACTTCAGCGACACCTACGAGGGGTTGCCGACCAACGGCTACACGAAGTGGCTCGAGAACATGGCCGACCACGACAAGATCGAGGTGCGGCTCGACACCGAGTTCTTCGACGTCAAGGACGACATGGTGGGCAGCGTCCCGATCGTCTACACCGGGCCGGTCGACCAGTACTTCGACAACTGCCTCGGCAGCCTGTCCTGGCGCACGATCGACCTCGAGACGTCGGTCGAGCCGGTCGGCGACTTCCAGGGCACGTCGGTGATGAACTACGCCGACCAGGACGTCCCCTTCACCCGGATCATCGAGCCGCGGCACTTCCATCCCGAGCGCGACCACTACCCGAGCGACAAGACGGTCATACAGCGCGAGTACTCTCGGTTTGCCGGCGAGGGCGACGAGCCGTACTACCCGATCAACACCGCGGACGACCGGGCCAAGCTGCTCGAATATCGTGAGCTGGCGCGGTCGGAGAAGCAGGTGATGTTCGGCGGCCGGCTCGGGACGTACAAGTATCTCGACATGCACATGGCGATCGGGTCTGCGCTGTCGATGTACGACAACAAGATCAAGCCGCACTACACACAGGGTGCGGTCCTGGAGAGTGGAGGCATCGAGGCATGACGGCCGCGCAGACCGAGACCGCGTCGGACGCCGCAGAGCGGTCCGAGGACAAGGCGCGCCGGGTCCTCCAGCGGGTGATCTTCCCGGAGGACCGCGATCTCGACGTCCTGCCGCTCTACGTCGACTACGGCGCGAGTGTCGGCGTCCCTCGTGAGGAGGAGGGCGTCTCGCCGATCGCCGAGGTCAACGTGGTCGACACGCTCGCCTCGGCCCGGCATCCCGAGAACATCCTGGACCGCCATCGGCTCCGGGTCGTCGCCGACCAGCGGGTGTCGTTCGCGACCTATTTCAACGGCTTCGCGGCGAGCTACTGGCGGATGTGGTCGGTCATCGAGGAGGTCGTGCTCCGCGTCCGGGTCAGCGGCGAGGCCACGGTCATCGTCTACCGCTCGACGGCCGACGGCCGTTCGCAACGCGTCGACTCGGCGTCGTCTGCCAGCGAGGAGGGCAGCGACTTCGAATTCGTCCTGCCCCTCAAGCCGTTCGGCGACGGCGGCTGGTACTGGTTCGACGTCTGGGCGGGCGCCGACGACGCCGTGCTCGAAGAGGCGGCGTGGTGCGCGGACGTCCCGGCCGACCGGGCCGAGATGGGCACCGCGACCGTCGGCATCACGGTGATCCGGCCCGACTCCGCGGTGCCGCTGCTCGGCCAGCTGGCCGCCGACAAGGAGGTCATGAGCGTCCTCGACGAGGTCATCGTCGTCGACCAGGGCACCGAGCGGGTCCGCGACGAGCCGGACTGCGCCCGGATCGACGCCGCGATGGGCGGCAAGCTGCGGATCATCGAGCAGGGCAACATCGGCGGCTCCGGTGGTATCGCCCGGTCGCAGTACGAGACCGTCAAGGCCGGCACCAGCACGTACGTTCTCCACCTCGACGACGACATCGTGGCCGAGCCCGAAAGCATCCTGCGCGCGATCACCTTCGGCGACCTGGCCCGACGGCCGACGCTGGTCGGCGCTCACATGTTCAGTCTTTACGCCCGGTCGCAGATGCACAGCTTCGGCGAGCAGGTCGCGCGCTGGCGCTTCTGGTGGGGTCCGGCGTCGCGGGTCACCCCGGAGTACGACCTGGCCAACCGCAATCTGCGGGCGACCCGGTGGCTGCACAGCCGGGTCGACGTCGACTACAACGGCACGTGGATGTGCCTGATCCCGCGGGTGGTCCTCGAGGAGATCGGTCTCCTTCTCCCGCTTTTCATCAAATGGGACGACGCCGAGTACGGCCTGCGCGCCCAGGCGGCCGGCTATCCGACCGTGTCGATGCCGGGCGTGGGTGTGTGGCACGTGCCGTGGACCGACAAGAACGACGCGCTCGACTGGCAGGCCTACTACCACCAGCGCAACCGCACCGTGGCGGCACTGCTGCACTCGCCGTACGACTACGGCGGTCGCGTGGTGCGCGAGAGCTTCATCCACCAGGTCAAACACCTGCTCGCGATGCAGTACTCCACGGCCGAGCTGCGGCTGCAGGCGCTTGAGGACATCCTGAGCGGGCCGGGGCATCTGCACGCGCAGATCGCGACCAAGCTGCCGCAGGTGCGGGCACTGCGCACCGAGCACTCCGACGCGCAGACCAAGCCGCATGCCGACGCCTTCCCCCGGCCGCGGCTGCTGAAGCCGCCCAAGCGCGGTCACGACCCGGCCGACCCCCAGGCCAAGCTCGCGCAGCTCAAGACGATGACGTTGGGAAGCATCCGGCAGCTGCTCCCGGTCCGCGACCTCGCCAAGCGTCATCCCGAGGCCCGGATCGCGGCTCGCGACGCGCGCTGGTGGCGGCTGGTCGGACTGGACTCCGCGATCGTGTCGACGACCGACGGGACCGCGGCATCGTGGTATCGCCGCGAGCCCAAGGAGTTCCAGCGGCTGCTGCGCCGCACGATCCGGATCCACGAGCAGTTCGCGCTCGAGTGGCCACGGCTGTCGAAGGAGTACCGCAGCTCCCTTCCGGAGCTGACCTCCATGCACATGTGGGAGTCGACGTTCGACGCGGCCCGGGTGGCCGACGACCAGACCGCAGGTGAGGTGGCGGCCGAGGCCGAGCCGTCAAAGCCCGAGAGCGTGACCAAGGCGCCCGCGTCTGATCCGAGCGAGCCGGCGAGCGGCCTGACCGCTGCGCCCCGGGTCGCCGCCGAACCCCCTGCCGGCTCGTCGAAGCCGGCCCACGCCAAGGCGCCGCCACGCGCCAGTGAGGAGTCTCAGTGAGCCACGCGGGCACGCTCGACTCTGAGCACCCGCACGGTCCGCTGAAGCCGCCGGGGGATACCACCGGCCTGTTCGGTGTGTTCCGACGTCGATATCTGCTCGGTCTCCTGGTCCGCAAGGAGTTGCGGGTCCGCTACCAGGCGTCCGTGCTCGGTCTCGCGTGGTCCTACATCAAGCCGCTGGTGCGGTTCGCGACCTACGTGCTGGTCGTCGGCTACGTCATCGGCCTGAAGGACCTCGAGAACTACCCCATCCACGTCTTCACCGGGATGATGGCGGTCACCTTCTTCACCGAGACGCTCGGCGCCGGGACCAAGTCGGTCGTGAAGAACAAGTCGCTCGTCAACAAGATGAACGTGCCGCGCGAGATGTTTCCGGTCGCGTCGCTGCTCGTGACGTCCTACCACATGGTCCCGCAGTACACCGTGCTCCTCATCGGCTGCCTGGCGGTCGGGTGGAGCCCCAGTCCGCTGGACCTGGTGGCCGGACTGTTGAGCCTCGCGATCGTCGTGACGTTCTCGATGGCGGTGGGACTGGCGTTCAGCGCGCTCAACGTGCTGTTCCGCGACGTATCGAACTTCGTCGAGACGATCACGCACCTGGTGATGTGGTCGACGCCGATGATCTACCCGTTCGCGCTGATCCAGGAGCGGACCCAAGGCAACTGGATCGAGCAGCTCTATCTGCTCAACCCCGTCGCCGACGCCGTTCTCCTCGGCCAGCAGTGTTTCTGGGCTCCGACGCTGTCCGATCCTGACTCCGCGGTGATGCCGGACGACCTTCTGGCCCGGGGATTCGCGATGCTGGCGGCGTGCCTGGTGATGGTCTACCTCGCCCAGAAGCTGTTCAGCCGGCTCGAAGGCAAGTTTGCGGAGCAGATGATCTGATGGCGACCTCGATCATCCTCGACCAAGTGACCAAGCGCTTCGTCCTGCGCGACGCGCTGACGCTCAAGCGTCGGCTGGTGGCTCTGGCACACCGGGATCCCGTCACGCATTCCTTCGTGGCCGTCAACGACGTCTCGCTGACGGTCGAGGAGGGAGAGGCCATCGGCCTGATGGGTCTCAACGGCTCAGGCAAGTCGACCCTGCTCCGCCTGATCTCCGGCGTCCTCCGTCCCGACGGCGGCAGGGTGCTGACCCGGGGCCGGATCGCCGGTCTGATCGAGGTCACGGCCGGCTTCCACAAGCAGCTGACGGGCCGGGAGAACATCTATCTCAACGGCGCGATCCTCGGCATGTCCGAGGCCGAGATCAACCGCAAGTTCGACGAGATCGTCGACTTCTCGGGGATCGAGCGGTTCCTCGACCAGCCGGTCGGCAGCTACTCGTCGGGGATGTTCGCCCGGCTCGGCTTCTCGGTCTCGGTCGCCGCCGACTCGGACATCTTCATCATCGACGAGGTACTCGCGGTCGGCGATCCGCCGTTCAAGAAGAAGTGCATCAAGCGGATCCAGCAGATCCGTGACGAGGGGCGAACGATCTTCTTCGTCAGCCACAACACCACCCAGGTGAAGCGGATCTGCTCGCGGGCGGTCGTGCTGGAGGCCGGCAAGCTCGGTTTCGACGGCTCGGTGCCGGACGCGATCCACCACCTGCACTACGACGACGACGGCGACGACCTGGACGCCGAGGGCGGCGAGATCTGACATCGTCAAGCCCCACGCGCCACTCGGTTACCACGTTCTCGTGGTAACACCTCACTCTGCATGGTGTGGACGCCGTGCAGAGAGCGCACGTACCACGAGAACGTGGTATCGCGGCCGGCCTCAGGAGCTGTGCTGCCAGGCCGCCCAGGCGGAGTCGACGATCTCGTCGAGATCGTGCTCGGCCCGCCAGCCGAGGACGTCGCGGATTCGGTCGACGCTCGCGACCAACTGCGCCGGGTCGCCCGGACGCCGCTCGACGACCTCGGGCTCGATGGTGCGGCCGGTCGTCGCCGCGATCTGCTCGAGGACCTCGCGTACCGACGCGCCGTGTCCGGTGCCGACGTTGAAGACGTCATGCGGCTGCTCGTCGCGTCCGAGGTAGTCCAGCGCCGACAAATGCGCCTGCGCGAGATCGAGGACATGGACGTAATCGCGGATGCAGGTGCCGTCCGCGGTGTCGTAGTCGTCGCCGAAGATCTTGGGCTGGTCGCCGCTGGTGAGCTGTTGCAGGACGATCGGGATCAGGTTGAACACGCCTGGGTCACCGAGATCTTTCCAGCCGGAGCCGGCGACGTTGAAGTAGCGCAGGTTGACGGTGCGCAGACCCCAGGCCCGACCGGCGGCGCGGTTCATCCACTCGCAGACGAGCTTGGTCTCGCCGTACGGGGAGATCGGGCGCGGCGCGGCCGCCTCGTCGATCAGCGCCCCCCGTGGTACGTCCGGCAGTCCGTAGGTCGCCGCCGACGAAGAGAACATCAGCTGGCGTACGCCGGTCGCCTCCATCGCCTGCAGCAGGTGGGCGTTGCCGCCGACGTTCTGCTCGTAGTACCACGCGGGCCGGGCGGCGGACTCGCCGACCTGCTTCTTGGCCGCGATGTGGATGACGGCGTCCACCGCGTGCCCCTTGATCGCCCGCGTCAGCGCCTCGGTCGCGTCGGGTGCGGCGAGGTCGATCCGCTCCAGGGTGGCCGTGCCGATCCGCTCGGCGTCGCCGGTGCTGAGGTCGTCGACCACGACGACCCGGTCGCCCCGTTCCTCGAGCAGCCGTACGACATGCGCTCCGATATAGCCGGCCCCGCCGGTCACCATGACAGCCATGGCGGCCAGCCTAGGGGTTGACGAAACACCACGAGAACGTGGTGTGTCGTCACTTCGCATGGGATGGACACCATGCAGAGTGCGGAGATACCACGAGAACGTGGTAACCGAGTGGCGGACGGCGTGGAGGCGCGATGGAGGCGGTGATCCTGGCGGGCGGCCTCGGCACCCGGCTGCGACCGCTGACGGACCGGCGTCCGAAGCACCTGCTTCCGGTCGGGGGTGTGCCGTTCCTGCAGCACCAGTTCGCCAAGCTCGCCGCGGCCGGAGTGGACCATGTCGTGCTCGCGACGTCCTATCGCGCGGCCGCCTTCGAGCCGGTGTTCGGCGACGGCACCGAGCTGGGCATCGATCTGACGTACATCACCGAGGCCGAGCCGCTCGGCACCGGCGGCGGCCTCCGCAACGCCGCGTCGGCATTGCGCAGCGCCGCGGACGATCCGGTCGTCGTGCTCAACGGCGACCAGCTCTCCGGGCACGACATCACGGCCCAGCTCGCCCGCCTCGACGACACTGGCGCGGCCCTAGCCCTGCATCTGGTCGAGGTGCCGGACCCCAGCGCCTTCGGTTGTGTGCCGACCGATGCGGACGGGTGGGTCGTCGCGTTCCTCGAGAAGTCTCCCGACCCGGTCACGCGTCAGATCAACGCCGGCTGCTACGTCTTCCGGCGGCGCGTCATCGACGCAATCCCGGCCGGCCGGGTCGTGTCGCTGGAGCACGACACCTTCCCGGCCTTGCTGCGAGACGGCGTGGCGGTGATCGGTTACGTCGAGTCCGCCTACTGGCGCGACGTGGGGACGCCGGCGGCGCTGGTCGAGGCGTCGTGCGATCTCGTACGCGGCGTCGCGGCGTCGCCAGCGTATCCGCACCCGCCTTCGGAGCGGCTCATCGACGCGGCTGACGTCGCCAATCCCGACCTCGTCACCGGCGGCTCCGCGATCGGGCCCGGCGCCTGCCTGGCGGCCGGTGTGGTCGTGGCCGCCAGCGTCGTGATGGCCGGCGCGCAGGTGGCCGAGGGAGTGCGCCTGGTCGGCTCTGTCGTCGGGCCCGATGCCCGCGTCGGTGCGCGTACCCGGCTCGAGAACGCCACCGTCGGCGACGGCGGCACGGTCGGCGCCGACTGCGAGCTGCTCGGCGGTGTACGGGTGGCCTGTGACGCGGTGATCGGGGACGGCGCGATCCGGTTCACGCCGGGCTGACGGTCACCGTCGCGAGTACGCCGGGCTCGGCCGGATCGCGGTCGACCGTCACCGTACGCCGGGTCGAGACCGCCAGCGCCCGCAGCCGTTCGACGAACGCGCCGGCCTCCCACGCCGCGATCTCCGGCCGGACTCCGGTCACCGCGACCAGCCGCCATCGGCCCGGGCCGATCGGCAGCACCTTGACCGCCGTCTCGTCGGCCGCGGCAGTGGCGTCGTCGATCAGGGTCGCGGCGTCGTCGACAGGGTGCGGAAAGCCGTCCGTCGCATCGGCGGCGTCGCGCCGGACCGCCATGCGTACCGCGTCGGCGGCACCCCATCCGAACAGATCCGCGTCGGGTGATCGCACCAGAGCGGTCGCGCCGTCGCCGTCCACGTCGGCCGGCAGCACCCGATCGGCCAGACCGCGTACGACGGCGACCGGCACACCGGATGTCTTGCCCTGCACGAGGTCGGACGCGCCGGCGATCTCGTCGGCGATCGCAGGAGCCGTCACGGCGAGCCGGTTGCCGTGGCTGTCGCTGGTGTCGGCGAGGCTGTCGATCGGCGCCAGTCCCGCGACTCCGATCGCGATGTCGGTCTGCCCCTGTCGCCAGGCCCGGCCGGCCGTGTCGGTCACGACGACCGCGACGTTGACGTCCGCGAGCCCGCCGAGTCGGCGACGGAGCCGGCGGGCTTCGGCATCGGGATCCGCGGGGAGTGCGACGACCGTCCCGGGCGGCGTGTTGGACGCGTCGAGACCAGCCGCCGCCAACGTGAGGCCGTGTGGAGTCCGGACGATCCGGGTCTGCCCGCGACGCGCCACCACACGCACGGCGTGCTGCTCCAGCAACTCGTCGCGGTCGCCCTCGAGGACCAAGCCGGCCGCCTTGCTGACGACCTTGCTTGTGACGACGACGACGTCGCCGTCGGCCAGCGACACCGATGCGGCATGGATCAGAGCCGCCAGGTCGGCACCGGGCCGGATCTCACCGAGGCCCTCGACAGCGACGACCTCGACCCGGGTGCTCATGCGCCCAGCTCCTCGACCAGGTCGAGCGTGGCCCGCGCCATGGCGTCGGTCGCGGCGTTGTCTCGCATCAGCAGGGGCACCGCACGGGCCGCGATGCCCGCGTCCTCGATCCGGGGCACCAGCGCCTGGTCGGCGTCGTGGACCAGCCAGCCGTCGAGGTAGCCGCTGTCGCCGCGAGCGCCGTAGTGCTCGGCGACACCCGCGGCGGAATTCTCGAGGCCGAGGCCGGACAGCAGTTGGTCGGCCATGCCACGAACCGCGGCGCCCTCGACGATCGGCGAGAGGCCGACGACCGGAGCCTTCGTGTCACGCAGGGCCGCGGCGATGTCCTTGACACCAAGGATCGTGCCGATCGACACGATCGGATTGGACGGCGGCAGGATCACCGCGTCGGCGTCGAGAACCGCGTCGACGACACCCGGTCCGGCGGTCGCTTCGTCCACTCCGACCACGACGACGTCGCGTACGGCCGGCTCGGCGTGCAGTCGTACCCAGTACTCCTGGAAGTGGATCGCCCGCCGCCCGGACGGTTCCGACGGGTCGTCGACGACGATATGGGTCTCGACCCGCTCGTCGCTCATCGGCAGCAGTCGCACCGGCGGCCGGTCGGAGTCGGGCAGCCAACGCGCGCACAGGGCCCGCGTCACCGCTGACAGGGAATAGCCGGCCGACAGCATCTGAGTACGCACGATGTGCGTGGCGAGATCGCGGTCGCCGAGACCGAACCACGTCGGCTCGACACCGTACGCCGCGAGCTCGTCCTTGATCCGCCAGGTCTCGTCGACGCGACCCCAGCCGCGTTCGTCGTCGATGCCGCCGCCGAGTGTGTACATCACGGTGTCGAGGTCGGGACAGATCTTGAGGCCGAACAACCAGATGTCGTCGGCCGTGTTGCCGATGACCGTCAGCTCGTCGTCAGGACGCACGACCCGACGAAGGCCACGCAGGAATCGCGCCCCGCCGATGCCGCCGGACAGTGCGGTGATGTGCATGCCGACAGTGTGGCGCTGCCCGATTCGTGACACGACACCGCCCAAGCGGCTACCACGATGACCATGGCCTGGGCATCTGTGGCAGGCTGAGCCACGCACTAACTGTCTGATAGGGGAGTTTCCGTGCTAACCGAATCTGCCAAGAAGCTACGCGATCCGCTAGCGCTCGGGTTGCTTGGCGCTACCGCTCTCTATCTCATCGCGGTGTTGTCCGTGCTGTTCAACGGCGATCTCGCGGGGAAGTTCGCCAACCGGGCGGCCATGGTTCAGGGCGACTTCGTCAATCCGGTCTTCGTCATCATCACCGTCGCTGCCGTCTTGCTGGTCGCGGCGGTCGGCGAGCCGTCCCCGATGGCGCGGACGATTGTTCCGGCCGCACTCGGTGTGCAGGCCTTCATGCTGCTGTTCGGGGTCATCACGTGGTTCGCCGGCTACGGCGTCGACCTGCCGGACAACGCGAACGCGGTGCTCGACCTCGGTGGCTTCGCCGGCATCACAGGAGCCGGCAAGATCGTCGGTACCTTCGTCATGCTGTCCTATCTCGGCATCCTCGGCATCGGCGCCTTCTTGACGTTCACGATCTTCCAGGGGTTGCCCGCGCCAGTGCGTCCGCAGCAGCAACAGCAGCAGCAGTGGGGCGGCCAGCCGCAGTGGGGCGGCCAGCAGCAGTGGGGCCAGCCGCAGCAGCAGCAGTGGGGCCAGCCGCAGCAGCAGCAGTGGGGTGGCCAGCAGCAGTGGGGTGCCGCCGGCGGTGCGGCTGCCGGTGCGGCCGGAGCTGCCGCTGCGGGCCAGGGCTGGGGTCAGCCAACCTCCGGCGAGTCGTCCAGCGGATACGCCGCCGGCGGCGAGACCGAGCAGCCGATGCCGTCGTCGGGCGAGTCGTCGAGCGGATACGCCGCCGGTGGCGACGCCGGGCAGCCGGCGCCGCAGCCGCAGCAGTGGGGCCAGCCGGCGGCCGACCCGACCCAGCAGTGGGGCCAGCCTCAGCCGGAGGCGCCGCAGCAGGGCGAGCCGCAGGAGGGCGAGGACGAGCGTCCCGGTTGGTGGTCGCCGAGCTCCTAGAGCAGGCGTTTGCTCCCCTCATCGCGACGTAGGACACCGCACGACGGGTGTGGTACGGACTCCGTACCACACCCGTTGTGGTGTCTGTCGCCGGTGTCATTAGCATCCCCGGGCTTGACTTTGTGGTATTGACAGGCATGTAATTTCATACGTGTCGTTCGATCGCTTCGGTGGACAACCGGTTCCGCGGCGCCAAACCTGGCCGCCGTGTGGTGCCTGTGGTCGGCCGGGGTTGGGCAGGCCAGCCCGCAAGCCGCGCCGTCCTGCGACGCGAAGTCACGACGGGGAACTCTCGGGAAAGCAAGTGTCGAGGAGGCGAGACCATCGTGAATGAACTCGATGTGCTCGACGACGAATCTGGCGAGTTGGCCTGGCAGGAACGGGCGTTGTGTGCCCAAACCGACCCGGAGGCCTTCTTTCCGGAAAAGGGCGGATCCACGCGCGAAGCCAAGCGAGTCTGTTTGTCGTGCGATGTCCGCGGAGAGTGCTTGGAGTACGCCTTGGCGCACGACGAGCGGTTCGGCATCTGGGGCGGGCTCTCCGAGCGCGAGCGACGCAAGCTGAAGAAGCGCGCAGTCTGACTGACAAGCTGGCCCGCGCCCGGGGTGGAGCGTTCGACGCTCACCCGGTTGTCGGCTTGTCCACTTTGAGCACGTTTTGTCGTGACGTTGGTGGCCGACGGTTGCCGGTAGGTGCGACCGCTTAGGGTTTGACTCGGTTGCAACCCGCACCGCTACCCGACCACGAGAGCCCACCCGATGCCTGCTGCCGTCGATGGACTGGGGACCGCCACCAGTCCACACGTCACGGTCGTCGTGGTGAGCCACAACGGCGCGAAGTGGCTCCCGCAGGTGCTCGACGGTCTCGAGCAGCAGCAGCGGATGCCGGATGCGCTCGTGGCGGTCGACACCGGCTCGACCGACGGGTCGGTCGATCTGCTGCAGGCTCGGATCGGGCCGCAGAGCGTCTGCAAGCTTCGCCGGTCCGTCGGATTCGGCGCGGCCGTCGCCGTCGGTCTCGAGCATCTCGACGGTCAGCCGGTCCAGCCGCGGCGGCACGCCCCGATCGCGAACCCGGCCGATCCGTCGCGGTCCTGGATCTGGCTCCTCCATGACGACTCCGCACCGGATCCCGGTGCTCTCGCCGCGCTGCTCAGCCAGGTCCGCGACGACGTCGCCGTCGTCGGTCCCAAGCTCCGCGAGTGGCCGTCGCTGCGCCGGCTGCTCGAGGTCGGAGCCACGATCAGCGGTACCGGCCACCGGGAGACCGGCCTCGAGCGCGGTGAGCCCGACCAGGGCCAGCACGACCGCCCGCGCGACGTGCTCGCCGTCAACACCGCGGGCATGCTGATCCGGCGCGACGTCTGGGATCAGCTCGATGGGCTCGAACGCCGGCTGCCGGTGTTCGGCTCCGACATCGACATCGGCTGGCGAGTGGCCAAGGCGGGCTACCGGACCCGGACGGCGCCGGAAGCGGTCGTCTTCCATCTTGAGGCGGCCAGCCGCGGTCTGCGCACCGGCGTGGGCCGGGGCCGCCCCCATGCGCAGCAACGCCGGGCGGCGATCTTCACCCTGCTGGCCAACGCGAGCTGGCTCGGCTTTTGGTGGCAGTCGATTCGGCTGCTGGCCGGCTCGATCCTGCGGGCGATCGGCTTCCTGCTCGCGAAGGCGCCCCGCGAGGCGGTCGACGAACTCCGCGGCGTCGCCGGTGTCTATCTGCATCCGTTCGCCATGCTGCGAGCCCGGCACCGGCGCCGCCGCCAGGCCAGGCGGTCGCCGCGTGACGTACGTTCCCTCCTGCCGAGCCCGCTGCTGCCCTACCGGCACGGCGTCGACGCGGTTCTCGACATCGGCGTCGCCGTCGTACGCGCCGCCGGCGGTGGCGGTGGAGCGCCGCCGGTCAGCGGCAAGCGGGCGGTTGTCGTCGAGACCGGGCCGGTGGCGGCCGAGGCCGAGGAGCTCCCGACGGCGGGGAGCACGGTCGTCCGGATGCTCCGCCAGCCCTGGGTCGGCATCGCCGTCGTCCTCGTCCTGCTCTCCGTCTGGGCGGCGCGCGATCTCCTGGGCGAGGGGCAGCTGCTGGGCGGGGCACTGCTGCCCTCGCCGGAGGGGATCGGCAGCTGGTGGGGACTGCTGTGGGAGTCGTGGCATCCGGTCGGCATCGGATCCGACGCGTCCGCCGCGCCCTATGTCCTGGCGCTCGCCGTCGGCGGCACCGTGACGTTCGGGCAGCCGTGGCTGCTCGTCGACCTGCTCGTCCTGGCCGCGGTCCCACTCAGCGCCTTGACCGCCAGCCGGCTGGCCCGTCGGCTCTTCGTGTCTCAGCGCGTCCGGATCTGGTGGTGTCTGACATACGCCGCGTTGCCGATCCTCACCGGCGCGGTCGCGCAGGGCCGGATCGGAACCCTGGTCGGCATCCTGGTCGCCCCCTTGGTCGCGACCGCGGCCGTCGAACTGTTCGGTACGCCAGGGCCGCTGTGGCTGGCGGCGCTGCGGCTCGGACTGTGGGTGAGCGTCCTCGTTGCCTTCGTCCCGATCGGCTACGCCCTCGCGGCGATCGTCCTGCTGCTGGCCGCGCTGGTGCTGCCCACCCGGACGGCGGAGCGCGGTCGCACCGGGCTGGCGGTGCTCGCGGCGCTCGCCCTGCCCTGGCTGCTGCTGGGTCGCTGGATGTGGGAACGCGTCATCGACCCGAGCGCGGTGTGGTGGGAGGCCGGTCTGGTCGATGCCGAGTCCGACGGGTCGCCGATCGATCTCGCGCCCAGCACGCTCGACCTGGTGGGTGGCGTTCCGGGTGGCCCGGGCACCGGCCCGGTCTGGATCGGCCTGGTCGTCGTCGTGCTCGGCGTGTTCGCTCTCGGGCGGACCGATCGGATGCGGGCGGTCGCGGCGGCCTGGCTGGTGGCCGTGGTCGGGTTGGGCCTCGCCGTCTACGGCGCGGGACAGCGCATCGACGTCGAGGTCGGCAGCCCGTCCGCAGCCGTCTGGGTCGGCTTCCCCTTGGCGTGCTGGCTGGCCGGGCTGGCAGCGGCCGCGGGGCTCGCGGCCGACCAGGTCGGCGAGTTCCTGGCCGGACGAAGCTTCGGCTGGCGTCAGCCGGTCGCCGTCGGCGGCTCGGCCGTCGCCGCGCTGATCCCGCTTGTGGGCGCGGTCTGGTGGGTGCTGAACGACGACAGCATGCTGGGCCGGGACCCCGCCGTCCCGGTCCCGGTCTACCTCGCCGCCGAGGCAGCCGGCCCGCAACAGTCGGCGACCCTCGTCCTGTCCGGATCGACGACGGACGGCGTGGGCTACGAGGTGGTCCGGGACGACGGCACCCGATTGGGCGAGGAGTCCGTACTCCCCGAACGTTCCGAGGTCACGGAGATGGACCGGACGGTCGCGAACCTCTTGAGTACGCCGGACACCGAGTCGGTCGAGGCGCTGCTCGATTACGGCATCGGCGCGGTCTATGCCTCGCCACCCGTCGACGCCACGGTGGCGTCCGCTCTCGACGGGGCGGCCGGACTGACCCGCGCCGGCACGACCGACCCGGACGCCCGGGCCTGGCAGGCCGTGGCACCGTCCGGTGCGGCCCGGGTGCTCCCACGCACCGACGGCTCCGTCGACGTCGACCGCGGTGAGGTGATCGACGCCCCGCCATCGCTCACCGGCGACATCGAGATCCCCGCCGGGCCGGGGCAGCGCGAGTTGCACCTGGCCGCTCCGGCCTCCGACAACTGGTCGGCGACAGGCTCCGACGGTCCGTTGGAGTCCATCGCCACGAGTAGCGGCACCCAGGCCTTCGCCGCGCCTAGCGAGGGCGAGGTGACGGTGTCCTTCGACTCGACCCACCGGCGCTGGCTGCTGCTACAGCTCGCGGCGATCGTGGTGGTCGTCGTGTTGGCCCTGCCCGGACGGAGGCGCCGCTCATGACGGCTCCCACAAGCCGCTCGAGTCGCAGCCATCGCCTACGCGGCCGCGATCCCCGCAGTCCGTCGTCCGGAGCCGGTCTGCGGGCGGCTCCCGTGATCCTGCTGCTGATCGCCGCCGGCCTGGTCGCCTGGTCCACGACGCGCGGCGCCGAGTCGGCCGTGCCGCCGCCCTCGGCGACCGAGCTGCCGGTCAGCCAGACGGACCTGACGTGTCCCTCGGTCGGTTCCGCGAAGCTCTCGCCCGCGCGAGCCGGCATCGGACTGACGACGCCGACGACCGACGCCGGAGGCTCCGATGCCGCGAAGGGCGCTGTCGAGATCGTGCCGATCCCCCGCGGTGACAACCTGACGCCCAAGCGTGCGCCCGCTTCGGGCGAGTGGGAGGTCGTGACGCAGGACGACGACGCCGCCGAGACCGCGGTGGTGTCGGCGACCGGATCCCTCGCCGCCGGCGCGAGTGCGTTCGCCGCGACCAGAGCCAGCGAGGAGGCTGGCGGCGGCCAAGCCGTCGTCGGGTGCGCTCGACCCGGCCGCGAGGCGTGGTTCGTCGGCGCCGGAAGCAGCGTCGACCACGAGAGCACCCTGTTGGTGAGCAATCCCGGCGACACCGAGGCGATCGTCGACGTGTCGATCCTGACCCGCGACGGCAGCACCGACCCCGTGAGCGGTCTCGTCGTGAAGCCGCGTGACGTCGTACAGATCAGCATGTCCGAAGTCGCCGCCGGCAAGGGCGAGGCCGCCATCCGGGTCGCGGCGAGCCAGGGCCAGATCGCCGCGGCGGTGCTCGACCACTGGACCGCGACCTTGCAGCCCGCCGGGACCGAGTGGATCCCGATCGCGCAGGCGCCGTCCGAGTCGCTCACCGTGAGCCCCTTGATCGAGGACGCGGCGCGTCGCGAGCTGATCGTCGCCAATCCGGGTGACCGGACGGCGTCGGTCGACATCCAGGTGATCGGCGCCGACGGGACGTTCCCGGTCAGCGAGTTCGAGGACCTCTCCGTCGACCCGGACAGCATCACGCTGGTCGACGTTCCCAAGTCACTCGACGGTCAGACGGCCGCGCTTCGCCTCGACGCCGACCAGCCTGTCGTCGCGTCGGTGCGGTCGGTGTCCCCGGGCAGCCCCGCCGACGTCGCCTACGGCACGAGCCTGCCCGAGATGGCCGGCGCGGCGGTCGTCCCGGTCGACCTCCCCACTGTGGACCCGGACGGATTGCGGCTGCTGGCGTCCAGCGCCGATCCCAGTGCGGAAGTGGAGTTCTCGGTGACGGCCTACGCCGCGGACGGCGGGTCGCTGGCCGAAGACACTTTCAGTGTGCCGCCCGGTTCGTCCCTGCTCTGGGAGGCGGACCGCCGACAGGATCTCGCCACCGACATCGGGCGGGTGGCCTACCTCGTGGTGCAGCCCACGACCGGCGCGCTGTTCGCCAGCGCGACCTATGCTGCAGACGACTCGTCCTGGGCCGCGACGCCCCTGACCGAGGCGCCGATGTCGGTCGTCGCCCCGGGCGTCTATCCCCTCGGCTAGTCCGGTCGGCGTTGCGGCTCGGTCGTCGGCCGCCGATCGATCTCGTCCGAAGTCCGGCCGAGCAGCTCGGCCACCTGGTGGATCAGCGCGGCGTAGACGAGGTCGCGCTCGAGGGCGGGCCGGGCCTCGCGGAGCGCACGAGCACGGATCGGGAGTCGATACACGACGATCCGGGCCGGCCGCTTGTTCGAGCGACGTACGAGCGTGGCCACCGGCACCTGTTCGGGCCGCCAGTCGTCGTCGACCCACGGCACCTCCTCGACGCCGAACTCGACGTCGGCGAGCTCGGCCGGCCACCAGGTCTCGAGATCGGCGACCGCGCGGAGTACGAGGGCGTCGAAGCGCTCGCGGCGGCTGCGGTCGGCCGGCACGCCGTCGGGCGAGTGCGGACCGGGTACGATCCACGGCCCGCCGCGATCGCGTCCCCGGCGATCGCGCGATCGCCGCGGTGGGCCTGCGTCCAGGTGCACACAGCGAGGCTAGTCGGCTCGGCGGCCGATCCGACGGTCCGGCGCCGGCACACACCGCGGCGGGGCGAAACCGACCACGGCGACCTCGGACCGGTACCGTCTGCATGTGAGCGTGCCGGCGAGCGAACCACCCCACGCCGCAGCGAGCCGCTCGCGGGGCTGGCGAGTGCAGCGGGGAGGACTCGGGAGCAAGGAGATGGCGTGAGCATTCTGCGGCGCTGCTCGCGAACCGCCTGCCTTCGACCAGCGGTCGCGACCCTGACCTATGTCTACGCCGACCAGACCGCCGTGCTCGGCCCGCTCGCGACGTACGCCGAGCCGCACGCCTACGATCTGTGCGAGGAACACTCCGAACGGCTCTCGGCGCCCCGCGGCTGGGAGGTCGTGCGCCTCGCACCGGATCCGGATGCCGGCGGACCGAGCAGCGACGACCTCGAAGCACTGGCCAACGCGGTCCGGGAGGCGGCTCGACCGGCGCCGGTCGACGAGCCACGAGGGCACGGCATCGAGGTCGGCCGGCGCGGCCACCTGCGGGCGCTGCGCTCGCTCGACTAGGACATGGCCGCGCCGCCCGACGCGACGACGGTGGACGCGATCGTCAAGCGCTACGACATCCGCGGCCGGGTCCCGGACCAGCTCGACGAGTCCACCGCCCGCGCCTTCGGCACGGCGATCGCGGCCGTCCTGTGCCACGCCGACGGCACCGGATCGATCGTCGTCGGCCGCGACATGCGCGCCAGCTCGCCATCGCTGACGGACGCACTGTGCGACGGCCTGACCGCGAGCGGCGTCGACGTCGTCGACATCGGCCTGGTCGCGACCGACGTGCTCTACTTCGCCTCCGGTGAGCTCGGACTGCCCGGCGTCATGGTGACCGCGAGCCACAACCCGCGCGGATGGAACGGCTTCAAGCTCTGCCGGTCCGGCGCCCGGCCGGTCGGCTGGAACACCGGCCTGGCGGCGATCCGGGACCTGGTCACCGGCGACGCGACCGAGCCGGAGCGGCCGTCCGGCACGCGTACCCACCGAGACGTCCTCGACGCCTTCGCCGACCGCGTCGTACGGACCGGCCCGCGGCTCGCGAGACGACTGCGGGTCGTCGTCGACGCCGGCAACGCGATGGCCGCGGTCACCGCGCCGGCTGTCCTCGGCCGGCTCGACGTCGACCTGGTGCCGCTCCACTTCGAGCTCGACGGGACGTTCCCGCACCATCCGCCGGACCCCATGGACCCGGCCAACCTGGCCGACCTGCGCCGCGCCGTGGTCGCCGACGGGGCCGACATCGGACTCGCCTTCGACGGCGACGCCGACCGCTGTTTCGCCGTCGACGAGACGGGAGCGCCGGTGCCGCCGTCGGCCGTGGTCGCCCTCGTCGCACGACAGCTGCTGCGGCGGCATCCCGGCGCCACGATCCTTTACAGCCTGACCTGCTCCCGGGTCGTGCCGGAGGAGATCGCCGCTGCCGGTGGTGTCGGCGTGCGTACCCGCGTCGGGCACTCCGGCATCAAGGCGGCGATGGCCGAGCACGACGCGGTCTTCGGCGGCGAGCACTCGGGGCACTACTACTTCCGCGACTTCTGGAACGCCGACTCCGGCATGCTGGCCGCCGTCCACCTGCTTGCCGAGCTGGCCGCGACGCCGGGTCCGCTGTCGGCGACGGTGGCGGAGCTGACCCGCTATGCCGCCTCTGGAGAGATCAACGTCGCGGTACTCGACCCCCGCGCGGCGAGCGCGGCCGTCGACCGGGCGTTCGCGACCGAACCCGACATTGCCACCGACCGTCTCGACGGGCTGACCGTGTCGGCACCCGATTGGTGGTTCAATGTGCGGGCATCGAACACCGAGCCGTTGCTCCGCCTCAACGTGGAGGCGGACGACCCCGTGAAGATGGCGCGGGTACGCGACCGCGTACTCGCCACGATCAGGAGCGCGTGATGAACCTCGACGCCACACTGCTGGAGATCCTCGTCTGCCCCGACTGCCACGGCACGCTGTCGGTCGACGAGTCGGCGTCGGAGCTGGTGTGCGACGGATGCGGTCTCGCCTATCCGGTGCGCGACGACATCCCGGTCATGCTCGTCGAGGAGGCGCGGCGACCCGCGTCCCGCGACGGTGGGCCGAGTCCGTCCGACGGCTCCTGATCCACGATCGAAGGGGAGGCGGTACGGCGTGTTCGAGGACGCCCTGCTTGACGATCCGGCGGCGCTGGCCGCCGCGGATCCCACCCTGCGGCCGCTGGCCGAGGCCGGTGCGCGGGTACGCCGCGAGGTCGCCACGGCCCAGGAGGTGCTCGGCGGCTTCGAGAGCGACGTCCGGCCCCGAGCCGTGGTCGCGGCGGGCAACGACTCCCGGCTGCTCCGTGCCGTCCTGGAGCCATGGTGCCCGGTGCCGTTCGTCGCCTGGCCGGGACCGGGGCTGCCCGGCTGGGTCGGTGCGCTGGACGCGGTCGTGGTGATGGCCCAGACCCAAGGCGACGTCTCGGCGTCGTCGGCGGCCTCCGAGGCGACCCGGCGCGGAGCCGTGCTGATCGTGACCTGCCATCCGCATTCGGACGTGGCGGAGATGGCGGCCGGACGCTACACGACGCTCCTGCCGGTGACGACCGGCGATCCGCTGGCCGCCGCGGTCGTGCTGTTGCAGGCACTCCACGTACTCGGGCTCGGCCCCGACGTCGACGCCGAGGCGGTCGCCACGGCCCTGGACCGGGTCGCCGAGGAATGCTCGCCCTTCCACGACATCGTGCAGAACCCCGCCAAGGAGCTCGCTCTGCTGCTGGCCGACGTCAATCCATTGCTGTGGGGCGGTTCGGTGCTGGCCGCCCGGGCCGCTCGACGGGTCGCCGAGGCGATCCGGCGGGTGTCGGGCCGGTCGTCGCTGGCGGCCGACGCCGACCATCTGCTCCCGGTGATCGCGGCCGCGTCGCCGCCAGACGTTTTCGCCGACCCGTACGAGTCGCGGGCGTCGTCGACCCAGACGGCACTGGTGATCCTCGACGACGGCACCCAGGACTCGGTCGTACGCGTCCAGCGCGGGCGCCTCATGGCTGGCGCGGAGCAACACGGCGTACGCGTAACGACACTGGAGTGCGACCACGGGCCGGAGATCGCGCGGTACGCGTCGTTGCTGTCGCAGGGCAGCTATGCCGCGGCGTACCTGGGGGTGGGTCTCGGATCCGACCAGGCGGTCTGACGTCATGTACGAGATGCGCAACCCGATCCGCCGGTACGACTGGGGGTCGACCGAGGCCATCCCGGAACTGCTGGGTGTGACGCCGGACGGCGGACCGCAAGCCGAGCTGTGGATCGGCGCCTACGAGTCGGAGTCGTCGTCGGTGCGGATCGGCGGCCGGTGGCGCGACCTCGCCGCCATGCTGCGCGAGCGCGGTGAGTCACGGCTGCCGTTCCTGGCCAAGGTGATCGCGATCGGTGCCCCGCTCTCGTTGCAGATCCATCCGCACTCGGGTTCCGATACCAAGACCGAGATGCTCTATGCCTGGCGGTCGTGCCGGGTGCTGTGTGGGTTCCGCGAGTCCGCCGTGGTGCGCGCGCTGCTCGCCGACCTGGCCGCCGTGGCGCGCGACCGACGGGTCACGTCCGTCGTGGGCGGCCTGCTGGCCCGGGCCGGGAGCCAAGACGAGCTCCGGGACTGTCTGGCCGGGCTGCTCCGGAACACCGATGCCGAGCAGATCGACGCGGTCCGTGCCGGGCTGCGGCGACTGCCCCGGTGGAACAGCGCGTCGACCGTGGTCGAGATCCTGTCCGCCCACCACGGCTCCGATCCGGCCGTGCTGGCGCCGCTGCTGCTGGCGGATTTCGCGCTGGCGCCCGGCGAGGCGATCGTCTGCCGGCCCGGACAGCCGCATACGTATCTGTCCGGCGTCGGCCTCGAAGTGCAGTCGAGCTCGGACGCCGTGCTACGGGCCGGACTCACCTCCAAACCGACCGACGTCGACGCGTTCCTCGCCGGGCTGGTTACCGATCCGAGCCCGGGCCGTACCCGCTCGCGGGCAGTCGGCGCCGAACGCGTCTACTCTCCGCCTCGGGCCGGCCTCGCCCTGGGGGTCGTGGCCGATGTGGCCGACCAGCCGTGCCCGCTGGCTCCCGACGCCTCCGGAGCTCAGGTCCTGCTGTGTCTCGAGGGCGCGTACACCGTCGCCGCCCGGGGGATCGAGCTCGACCTGCGCCCCGGCGAGTCCGCCTTCGTTCCCGGACCGACGGCTGACATCGTCGTGCGCGGCAAGGGATGCCTGTGCCGGGTCAGCACCGGTCGGGCAGGATAACGACGTCACTCCGACTAGATCGGGAGCCGATGGCTGCAAACGAAGGCACCAAGGCCGTCCTCGCGGCGCTCTGCGCCAACATCGGGATCGCCGTGACCAAGTTCATCGCGTGGGGCATCACCGGTGCGTCGTCGATGCTGGCCGAGGCGATCCACTCCGTCGCGGACTCCGGCAACCAGGTCCTACTGCTCGTCGGCGCTCGCCGGGCCCGCCGGGACGCGACGCCGGAGCATCCGTTCGGCTTCGGCCGGGAGCGCTACGTCTACAGCTTCATCGTGGCGATCGTGTTGTTCAGCGTTGGCGGCCTGTTCGCGTTGTACGAGGCGTTCCACAAGTACGAAGAGATCCACGCGGGCCACCCGAACGAGTTGCTCGAGAGCGAGTGGTGGTGGGTGCCGCTTGTCGTCCTCGGCGCCGCCATCGTGATGGAGTCGCTGTCGTTCCGTACCGCGATTGTGGAGTCGAACAAGGTGCGCGGCAAAGCCACCTGGATCCAGTTCATCCGCGGTGCGAAGGCGCCGGAGCTCCCGGTCATCCTGCTCGAGGACCTGGCCGCCCTGCTCGGTCTGGTCTTCGCGTTCGTGGGCATCAGCCTGGCTTTGCTCACCAACAACGCCTACTGGGACGTCGCCGGGACGACCGCCATCGGACTGCTGCTCGTGTGCGTCGCCGTGTCCTTGGCGATCGAGACCAAGAGCCTGCTGCTCGGCGAGTCGGCCTCCCCGCGGGCGAGGCTGGCGATCAAGACAGCGATCGAGGCGACTCCCGGCATCGAGCGGCTCATCCACCTCAAGACACTGCACCTCGGACCGGACGAGCTGCTGGTGGCCGCCAAGGTCGCCGTCGAGCACGACGACACCGCCGCCACCGTCGCCAGCCGGATCGACGCCGCCGAGGCCGCGATCCGAGCGGCCGAGCCGATGGCCGTTTCCATCTATCTCGAGCCGGACATCTACCGGGAACCAGCCGGGGCTGAGGCCTCGTCGAGGGAGCCGTTATCCTGAGTGGGTCCTCCCGTGTGGGGCCAGAAGGCCCGTGGCGAGCTTTGATCGCACGAGGACCACGCCGCAGTTGATCGGGCTCTTGGGTCCGACGATCCGCCGTCCCGCTGACAGGTCTTTGGTCGACGTCGCCGCGGATCGTCCTGGCTCAAGTGACGGATCGACGACGTAGGGGCACACACGGAAAGGAACACGATGGACTTCAAGGTTGCCGATCTGAGCGAGGCCGAGTTCGGCCGCGCCGAGATCTCCCTCGCCGAGCATGAGATGCCCGGGCTGATGGCCATGCGGGAGCGCTACGGCGACAGCCAGCCGCTGGCCGGTGCCCGGATCGCGGGCTCACTCCACATGACCGTGCAGACCGCGGTCCTCATCGAGACGCTGGTCGCCCTCGGCGCCGAGGTTCGCTGGGCGAGCTGCAACATCTTCTCGACCCAGGACCACGCCGCCGCCGCGGTCGTCGTCGGCCCGGCCGGGACCGTCGACCAGCCGGCCGGCGTCCCTGTCTTCGCCTGGAAGGGCGAGTCGCTCGCGGAGTACTGGTGGTGCACCACGCAGATCCTGCAGTGGCCCGACGGCGAGCAGCCGAACATGATCCTCGACGACGGCGGCGACGCCACCTTGCTGCTGCACTTGGGCGTCGAGTACGAGAAGGCCGGCGAGGTCCCGTCGCCCGACTCGACCGACAACCCGGAGATGCGTGAGGTCCTCGCCGCGCTGACGACGTCGTACGCCGAGTCGACCGACCGCTGGACCCGGATCGCCGGCAGCGTCAAGGGCGTCACCGAGGAGACGACGACCGGCGTACACCGGCTCTACGAGATGCAGCGCGACGGCAAGCTGCTGTTCCCGGCGATCAACGTCAACGACTCGGTCACCAAGTCGAAGTTCGACAACAAGTACGGCTGCCGGCACTCGCTGATCGACGGCCTCAACCGGGCCACCGACGTGCTGATCGGCGGCAAGGTCGCCGTGGTGTGCGGCTACGGCGACGTCGGCAAGGGCTGCGCCGAGTCGCTGCGCGGCCAGGGCGCTCGGGTCATCGTCACCGAGATCGACCCGATCTGCGCTCTGCAGGCCGCGATGGACGGTTACCAGGTCGCCACGCTCGACAGCGTCATCGGCGAGGCCGACATCGTGATCACGGCGACCGGCTGCAAGGGCGTCGTGACCGTCGACCACATGGCCGCGATGAAGCACCAGGCCATCGTCGGGAACATCGGGCACTTCGACCACGAGATCGACCTCGCCGGCCTCGCGGCCGTCGAGGGGATCCAGCGCCGTACGGTCAAGCCGCAGGTCGACGTGTGGGAGTTCCCCGACGGCCGTAGCGTCATCGTGCTCTCCGAGGGCCGGCTGATGAACCTCGGCAACGCCACCGGACACCCGTCGTTCGTGATGTCGAACTCGTTCACCAACCAGGTGCTCGCCCAGATCGAGCTGTTCACGCGGATCGACGACTACCCGCTCGGCGTCCACACGCTGCCCAAGCAACTCGACGAGGAGGTCGCCCGGCTGCACCTGGACGCTCTCGGTGTCGAGCTGACCGAGCTCAGCAAGGATCAGGCCGCCTATCTGGGCATCCACGTCGACGGCCCATACAAGCCGGACCACTACCGCTACTGAGGTCGGCACGGTCTGTCAGCGAACACGCGCGTCCGGGCTGTTCCCGCATTCGCAACTCCACGCCGTAATGTGAGGGATGTGGGGCGGGCAGCCCCGACGCGCACGTTCTGGGAGATCACAGGTGGACAACGATCCCAATCCGGCACGATCCGGCAGCAAGGGTACGGTGCTCGTCGTCGACGACGACACCGCGCTCGCCGAGATGCTGACGATCGTGCTCAACAACGAGGGCTTCGAGACCGTTGTGTGCGGCTCGGGGGACAAGGCACTCAGCATGTTCCGCGAGGAGCGGCCCGACATCGTCCTGCTCGACCTGATGCTGCCCGGCATGGACGGCGTGGACGTCTGCAAGGCGATCCGCGCCGAGTCGGGCGTGCCGATCGTCATGCTGACGGCCAAGAACGACACGGTCGACATCGTCGTCGGCCTCGAGTCGGGCGCCGACGACTACATCGTCAAGCCGTTCAAGCCGAAGGAGCTGGTGGCGCGGATCCGGGCCCGGTTGCGCCGGCTCGGCGAGGAGGCGCCCGAGACGATCACGATCGCCGACCTGGTGATCGACGTCGCGGGCCACAGCGTGAAGCGCGGCGGCAAGGCGATCGCCCTGACCCCGCTGGAGTTCGACCTCTTGCTGTGCCTGGCCCGCAAGCCCTGGCAGGTGTTCACCCGCGAGGTCCTGCTCGAGCAGGTGTGGGGCTATCGCCACGCGGCCGACACCCGGCTGGTCAACGTCCACGTGCAACGGCTGCGCTCCAAGATCGAGCACGATCCCGAGCACCCCGAGATCGTCGTGACCGTACGCGGTGTGGGATACAAGGCGAACGCCGGCTGATCCGGCCACGACCCAGGTCGCCGCAGGTCAGGCCGTAGGGCATCGCGTGAGTCCACGGCCTAATCTGGACGCGGGCACGCAAGCGCGGCCCGAGAGGGCAGGACTTCGGTGACGACGATCCAGGCGACGGTGATCCGGTGGTGGCACACCGGAGTCGAAGCGCTGTCCCAGGGTCTGCAGGAGCTCCGCTACAGCTGGCTGCGGTCGATCCAGGCCCGGGTCGTCATCGGCACCCTGGTCCTGAGCGCCATCGTGATCTCCCTGGTGGGTTGGATGCTGACCCGCCAGGTCGCCGACGGGCTGACCGACAGCAAGCGCGAGCAGTCGATCTCGGAGGCGCGCGCGGGGGTACAGCTAGCCCAGCAGCAGCTCGACGAGCAGCCCGTCGTCGACACCAGCAGCCAGTCGGTGCTCCTGACCCAGCTGGTCTCGAGCCTGGCCCAGCGGGGCGGCACGTCTCGCAACTTCGAGCTGATGCTGGCCGGCCCGATCGGTCCCGGCTTCGACGCCGCCACTGGATCGGGTTTTCGGAGGTCGCCGGGCCTCAGCAGGGACAGCCTGCCCGACGACCTCCTCGAGCAGGTCGCTGCCAACGACGGCCTCTACTGGACCTACTCCGAGATGACCTATCAGGACAGTGATCAGACGTCGCCCGCTGTCGTCGTCGGGTCGCGGATCAAGATCGCGAGCTCGGGCGACGAGTACGGGCTGTTCTATCTGTTCCCGATGGACGACCAGGCCGAGACGCTCGCCTTCGTGGAGCGCGGCATGGTGTCGGCGGGCATCGTCCTGCTCGCGCTGATCGCCGCGGTCGCCTGGCTGGTGACGCGTCAGGTCGTCACGCCGGTGCGGCTGGCCCGGCGGATCGCCGAGCGGCTCGCAGCCGGACGGCTCGAGGAGCGGATGCACGTGCGCGGGCAGGACGACATCGCGCGGCTTGGGATCTCCTTCAACCAGATGGCGGCCAGCCTGCAACGGCAGATCCGCCAGCTCGAGGAGCTGTCCCGGATGCAACGCCGCTTCGTCAGCGACGTCTCCCACGAGCTGCGGACGCCGCTGACGACCGTACGTATGGCTGCCGACGTGCTGCACGACACGAGGGCGGACTTCGATCCCGCGACGGCGCGTGCGGCCGAGCTGCTGCAGGCGGAGCTCGACCGGTTCGAGTCGCTCCTGACCGATCTGCTCGAGGTCAGCCGCTTCGACGCCGGCGCCGCCCGGCTCGACCTGGAGACGGTCGACCTCGCCGAGCTCGCCGATCGATCCGGCGTCGCCTACGAGGCGCTGGCCGAGCGCCACGGAGCCAGCCTGCGGGTCGTGGTCGGTGATCGGCCCTGCCTGGTCGAGGCCGACGCCCGTCGCCTGGACCGGATCATCCGCAACCTCGTCGTCAACGCGATCAGCTACAGCCAGGCCGACGAGATCGTGATCCGGATCGCCGGGGACGATCAGGCGGTGGCGCTGACCGTCCGCGACTGGGGGATCGGGCTCCATCCGGGCGAGGCGACCTTGGTCTTCAACCGCTTCTGGCGGGCCGACCCGGCGCGGGCCCGCGGCGCCGGCGGAACCGGCTTGGGTCTGGCCATCGCCCTCGAGGACGCCCAGCTACACGGCGGGTGGCTGCAGGCCTGGGGCGAACCGGACCGGGGTGCACAGTTCCGCCTGACCCTCCCGCGCCGGGCCGGCGGCGAGCTGCGCCGCTCGCCTCTTCCGCTGGTGCCACGCGACCAACCGGAGTTGCGGATCGGTCAGGCCTACGAACGGCTCGACCTGGGCGCGGGAGAGCCGTCGTGAGTCGGGCCCACGTCGTTCGCCTGAGCCTCGTGGCGGCGGTCACGGCCGCCACCCTCGCCGCCTGCGCCGACATCCCAGAGTCTGGTCCGGTCACGCGCGCTGGGGGCGAGTTGGAGAGCGCAGAGGAGCTGATCGACTTCATCCCGCCGGGTCCCGAGGCCGGGGCATCGCCGACCGAGATCGTCACCGGATTCGTCGACGCGATGCAGGCCCAGCCACCGACCATCGAGATCGCGAAGCAGTTCCTCACCGAGGAAACGGCCGTGGCCTGGGAGCCGTCCGGCGAGACGGTGATCTACGAGAGCTACGAACCGACGCCGATCGGGCGGGCGGTCGACATCTCGGTCCGCCCGCAGGCGAAGCTGAGCTGGCGTGGCGCCTACTACCCGGTCGGCGCGACCCAGCCGCCGGACGTCCATCGCTATCGGCTGAACGAGGAGAAGGGTGAGTGGCGCATCACGAACCCACCCAACGCGCTGTACGTCGACGACGCCATCTTCAGCCGCTTCTATCAGCCGTACTCGCTGTACTTCATCGCGCCGTCGGCGGACGCGCTCGTGCCGTACCCGATCTACCTCCCCACCGGTGACCAGCTCGCGACGAGCCTGGTGGACAACGTCCTGGCCGGCCCTCCGGCAGAGGCCGGACAGCTACCGCTGACCATGGTTCCGCCGTCCACCAGCGTCGACGTCTCGACGTCCATCACCACCGAAGGCATTGCGGAGATCCGCTTGAACGGCCCGCTGCTCGATCTGGACGTCGAGCAGCGCCGGTTGCTGTCCGCGCAACTGGTCTGGACCGTCTCGCAGGTCTCCGGGGTCAACGGCGTGCGCATCCTGGTCGATGGGGCCCGCTGGGAGATCCCCGGCGTTCCCGCCGTTCAGGACGTCGAGCTGTGGCGGCGCCTCGACCCGGCCGAGCGCTCGGCGCGGGACCAGCTGTTCGCGCTCGACGCCGGTCGGCTCGTCCAGATCTTCGAGTCGGTGGACGAGGAGTCGGGGCTCGTTCAGGGCGCCAGCGTCGACCGCATTCTGGACAGTCAATGGGGCCGTCGGGATTGGGGCATCCGGTCCTTCGACGTCGACCTCGAGCTGATGCGGGTGCTCGCGGTGACCAACGGCGGCGGCTCACTGCTGACCGGCCGGCTCTACAGCTCCAAGCGACAGACTCCCGAGACGATCTACGACCAGGGCACCAACCTCGCCCAGCCGGTCGCCACGCGCGGTCAGGAATGGCTGGTGGTGGACCGCCTGTCAGGAGGGTCCCGCCTACTGGTCGTCACGAAGGACAACGCGGTACGGGCCCTTCCGTTCGGTCCGTTGCGGGGCGAACGAGTCTCGTCGCTGTCGCTGTCGCCGGACGGCACCCGGTTCGCGGCGATCGCGCAGCGGATCGGCCCCGGCGGCGTCGAGGCCCCCCGGGTGGTGCTCGGGCAGATCCGGTTCGCCGGCAACGGCCTTTCGGTCGCCGGCGTCGAGGGCGTGCACGACCTGGTCACGACCGGCGGCGACCTGCGCGATGTCAGCAGCGTGGCCTGGGTCGACGCGACGACGATCGGCGTCCTCGGGAGCCTCAACGGCGCGGCGGTCGCCCCCTACACCGTGCGGATCGACGGCTCCCAGCTCGTGAACGAGTGGATCCTGCCGACCGAGCTCGGGGTGCCGAGGACGCTGGTGCCGTCGGTGTCGTCGGAGGGCGGCGTCGCGGTACGCAGCGCCTCCGGTCGGTTGTGGTACGAGGCCGACGGCGAGTGGGTGCCGGTCGCCAACCGGCCCTTGTCGTCCCCGACCTTCCCGGGCTAGGCCGTCGGCCCGGCATGGGGGCGGTCTGCGGCAGCCGGCGTCGGGGTCGCGGGGCGGTCTCCGGATCCGCGGAGGTCGGTCGCCGCGTCCACAGATTCGCCGGCCCGTCACCAAGCGGCCCCGAGCCGAGCCACGCTGGCGATGTGGAGCCCTCCACCTGGCGGGACGCCGCGAGCGACCTGCTGCTCGGCGGCCGCTGCGCCGGGTGCGACCGGCCGGGTCGGCGGCTGTGCCCTGACTGTGCCGCCACCTGCGTCGCGGTCCCGGTCGAGTCGTGGCCGGACCCGACACCGGCCGGGCTGCTGGAGCCCGCTCCGGTGCTCCCGATGGCGGCCTGCCGTTATGAGGGCCGGATGCGCGAGTTGATCGTCGCCGCGAAGGAGCACGGGAGATTCGGCCTGGTCCGCCCCTTGGGCCGGCTGCTCGCCGTGCCGATCGAGCTCGTGCTGCAGCGGCTCGCCTTGACGTCCTGCGTTCTCGTGCCGATGCCTTCGGCGTCGGCGGCCGTTCGCGAGCGTGGCCACGACGCCGTTCTCGCCACCACGCGGGTCGCTGCTCGTCGGCTCCGGCGGCGTGGCCACGCGGTCGGGGTGGTCGCCGCGTTACGGTCCGCCCGGGACGTCCGCGACCAGGCTGGCCTTTCCGCGAGAGAGCGGGCGGCGAACCTCGACGGTGCGCTTCGGGTCGCCCCGGCACTGGCGCGCGGCCGCGCCCTGCGGAGTCCGGTGGTGGTCGTCGACGACGTCATCACCACCGGCGCCTCGGCGGCCGAGGCGGTGAGGGCCTTGCGGGCCGTCGGGAGTCGGCCGGTGGCCGTCGTGACGGTCGCCGTGACCCGTCGGCATGGAGCCCGAGTCGAGTAGCGTCCGGCGGCCTAGTGGACCGGCGGATGTCCCACGAGTCGATTTGTCCGTTTCCGACGCTACCGTTTCGGCGTCGTACGGACTAGCGTCTAACTATGGCACCCGTCGGGGACTGCAGATCACGACAGCCATCGTCGAGGAGGCGAGGCACAGGGATCTGAGACCTCAATACCGGGTGCCGTCGTCATGCCATGACGTCTTCGGGCGTCGGACGACTCCGCTAACGGAGGAGGTCAAGTGGACATCGTGGTGAAGAGCCGGCACTGTGAGGTCTCGGATCGATTTCGGGATCACGTGTCCCAGAAGCTTTCGCGGCTGCAGAAGTACGACCACCGGGTCATCCGGGTCGATGTCGAAGTGACGGCCGAACGCAATCCGCGAATGGCGAGCCGCGCCTGGCGTGTCGAGCTCACCGTTCACTCCCGTGGACCGGTGATCCGGGCCGAAGCCGCCGCCGACGACAAGATGTCGGCCCTGGACGGCGCCTGGGACAAGCTCGAGGCGCGTCTCCGGAAGGCCGCCGACCGCCGGCGGATTCACCGGGGCCAACGCCGGCCGATGTCGCTGGGGCAGGCGGCCGCAGCGGCCGCCAACGGGACCAGCGCTGCCACCGCGGTGGCCGAAGAAGACGACGGCCCCCCCGGCGTTCACCACGTCGGCCCGCTCGAGGTGGTCGGTGACGGACCGCCGGTGGTCCGCGAGAAGACCCACGAGACGGCGCCGATGTCACTCGACCAGGCGCTCTACGAGATGGAGCTCGTCGGACACGACTTCTTCCTCTTCGTCGATCAGGACACCGAGCAGCCCAGCGTCGTCTACCGCCGGCGCGGCTATGACTACGGAGTGATCCGACTGGCCGTCTAGCCACACCCGTCACTCGGTCACCACGTTCTCGTGGTGACTGCTGCACTCTGCATGGTGCCGATGCCATGCAGAGTGGGCACGTACCACGAGAACGTGGTATCGCGTCGGCGTTGTCGGCGGGACACCGTACTGTCTCGCCGTGACCTCATCTGCGCCCCGGGAGCGACTCACCCGCCTGCAGGCCCGGCGCGTGGCGCTGGCCGCCCAGGGATTCACCGATCGCCGGCCGGTCGCGCCCAACGCCCGGGCCCTCGCACGCGTGGTCGATCGCCTCGGGCTGTTCCAGATCGACTCGATCAACATCGTCGCGCGGGCGCACTACGTCCCGCTCTTCTCGCGGATCGGGCCCTATCCGCCCGCGCTGCTCGACCGGGCCTACGGCCTGGCGCCGCGCCGGCTGTTCGAATACTGGGCGCACGAGGCGTCGCTGGTCCGGGTCGACCTGCAGCCGGCGCTGCGATTCCGGATGGCCTCCGCGGACGGCGCCTGGGGCAACATGAAGCGGATCGCCAAGGAGCAGCCGGAGGTCATCAAGTGGGTGCTCGGCGAGGTGCGCGACCGGGGACCGCTGACCGCCCGGGAGATCGAGCTCGACGTGCCGGAGCAGGGCCGCAAGCACTGGGGCTGGAACTGGTCGATCGTCAAGATCGCGCTCGAGTGGTTGTTCTACACCGGCGAGGTGACGTCGGCCCGGCGCAACTCCGCGTTCGAGCGGGTCTACGACCTGCCGGAGCGGGTGCTGCCGGCCGACGTACTCGCGACGCCGACTCCCGAGCCCGATGCGGCGCATCGCACGCTCGTCCGGGTCGCGGCGCAGGCGCACGGCGTCGCGACGGAGCAGTGCCTACGCGACTACTTCCGGCTGAAACCGGCGCCGACGAAGGCCGCGATCGCCGACCTGGTCGACGCCGGCGAACTGCTCCCGGTCGAGATCGCGGGCTGGCGCCGGCCGGCCTATCTGCATCGGGACGCGCGGGTGCCGCGGCGGATCCGGGCGCGGTCGCTGGTGAGCCCGTTCGATCCGCTGGTCTTCGAGCGGAGCCGGACCGAGGTGCTGTTCGACTTCCGCTACCGCATCGAGATCTACGTCCCGGCGGCCAAGCGCATCCATGGCTACTACGTCCTGCCGTTCCTGCTCGGTGACCGGCTCGCCGCTCGGGTGGATCTCAAGGCCGACCGGCAGCGCGGCCGCCTCGTCGTCAAGGCCGCGCACCTCGAAGCCGAGGCCCCACCGGAGACCGCGACCGAACTCGCCGCCGAGCTGGTCGATCTTGCCGACTGGCTCGATGTCGGCGCGATCGAGGTCCTGCCGGCGGGCGACCTCGCCCCCGCCCTGGCCAGCGCGATCGACGCCCACTGACCCTCCCCGGGGTAGCGTTCGTGGAGACCGCGACCGAGGAGGACGGATGCTGCCGCTGCGGAGGGCCGCCGCTGTGGTCGGTGCGGCGGCCGTGCTGTCCGCCGTCGCGGGCCAGCCGGCTCGTGCCGCACCCGCGGTAGGCGACGAGCCGGGCGAGTCGTCGCCGGGCCTCACCGTCGCGACGGCGCCGATGCTCGTCGGCAATGGCCGGGTGTTCCCGGTGCGCGGCCCGACGTCCTACGCCCCGGCTCACCACGACTACCCCGCGGCCGACATCTTCGCCGACTGCGGCACCCGGGTCGTCGCGCCGATCACCGGCACCGTGCTCGAACTGTCGCGGGTCGACCAGTGGAATCCGTCGACCGATCGTCCTCGGCACCGCAGCGGCAAGTTCGTCTCGATCGTGGGCCGCAGCGGCGTGCGCTACTACGGCAGCCACCTGCGCTCGCTGGCCGGCCCGATCCAGGCCGGCTCGATCGTCCAAGCCGGTGAACCGATCGGCCGGGTCGGCAAGACCGGCAACGCGGCGTACACCTCGTGCCACCTGCACTTCGGTCTCAGTCCCCGATGCCACGGACGTGGCGACTGGTGGGTCCGCCGAGGGGTCGTCGCGCCCTACCGATTCCTCCGGTCGTGGGACACCGGCGCCGACCGCGATCCGCGCCGCGCCGTCAGTCGCTGGCTGCGACACCACGAGTGCCAGCGGTCGGACGTCTTCGGCTAGCCGCCGCCGGCTGGGATGCTGGCCCCATGAGCGTGGAGCACAGGTCCGGTCCGCTGTCCGACATCGTCGTCGTCGATCTCACGCGCGCCCTCGCGGGTCCGCACGCGGCGATGATGCTCGGTGACCTCGGCGCCCGGGTGATCAAGATCGAGTCGCCCGGACGCGGCGACGACAGCCGCGGCTGGGGACCACCGTTCCGGGTTCCGGCCGACGGCGTCGACACGGCGGGCACCGCCACCGAAGCGGGCGCGGAGTCGACGTACTTCCTGTCGTGCAACCGCAACAAGGAGTCGGTCGTGCTCGACCTCAAGACGAGCGCCGACCGCGAGACCCTGTTGCAGCTGGTCGCCGCGGCCGACGTCGTCGTCGAGAACTTCCGGCCCGGCGTGCTGGAGCGGCTCGGCCTCGGCGTGGACAGCCTGCTGGACCACAATCCGCGGCTGGTCGTCTTGTCGATCACCGGCTTCGGCCACGACGGGCCGGCCAGCACCCGGGCGGGTTACGACCAGATCGCCCAGGGCGAGGGCGGCCTGATGTCGCTCACCGGCTCCGGTCCGGGCGACGCGCAGAAGGTCGGAGTGCCGATCGCGGACCTGCTGGCCGGCATGTACGGCGCCTACGGCGTCCTGGCCGCGCTGCACGAGCGATCCCGTACCGGGCGTGGCCAGGTCGTCCGCACGTCGCTGCTCGCGGCGGTCGTCGGAGTGCACGCCTTCCAGGGGACCCGCTGGACCGTCGCGGGCGAGGTCGGCGGCGCGCAGGGCAACCACCATCCGTCGATCGCGCCGTACGGCCTGTTCCACTGTCGCGACGGCGCGGTGCAGATCGCGGCCGGCAGCGAGATGCTGTGGGTCCGGCTGTGTGGTGCCTTCGGCCTCGACCCCGCCGAGCCCGGCCTCGAGACCAACGCCGAGCGGGTCGCGGCACGGGACCGCCTGATCGAGCGCATCGAGGCGGCGTTCGCGTCGTGGGACGCCACGCCGCTGCTGGCCCACCTCGACGCGGCCGGCGTGCCCGCGGGCCGGGTCCGGACGGTCGACGAGGTCTACGACTGGGAGCAGACGGCGTCCCAGAGTCTCCTGATCGACGTCGACCATGCGTCGCTGGGCCGGATCCGGCTGCCCGGCCCGCCGCTGCGGTTCTTCGAGCCCGACGGCACCGAAACGACTCGCCGGTCCCACGTCGCGCCGCCCACACTCGACGCGGACGGACATTCGGTGCGAGAGTGGCTTCGAACGGACGGCGGGGCCCGGGCCGCGTCCGGGTGACCGCTCGGTCGTCGTTCATGCCTAAAATTGCGGGCGGACCCGTACGCTCAAGATGTGTGTACGCCGGTATCGCCCGGCAATCTTCACCGATCTGGCCTCCGACCTGAGGGGGCCGCACAGGAGTCGAAACGACGTGGCATTGCTCGACAAGATCCTTCGCATGGGCGAGGGCAAGATCCTGCGCCAGCTGCAGACCATCTCCAAGCAGGTCAACGCGATCGAGGACGACTTCGTGTCCTTGAGCGACGAGGAGCTGCGGGCGCAGACCGACGAGTTCAAGCGGCGCCTCGCCGACGGCGAGACCCTCGACGACCTGCTGCCGGAGGCCTTCGCGACCGTGCGGGAGGCCGCCCAGCGGGTGCTCGGCCAGCGCCACTTCGACGTGCAGATCATGGGCGGCGCCGGGCTGCACCTGGGTTACATCGCCGAGATGAAGACCGGTGAGGGCAAGACCCTGGTGTCGACCCTGCCGGCCTACCTCAACGCCTTGTCCGGCGACGGTGTCCACGTCGTCACGGTCAACGACTACCTCGCCAAGTACCACGCCGAATGGATGGGCCGCGTCCACCACTTCCTCGGCCTGTCGGTCGGCTGCATCGTCCCGCAGATGCCGCCGGACCAGCGGCGCGAGGCGTACGCCTGCGACATCACCTACGGCACCAACAACGAGTTCGGCTTCGACTACCTGCGCGACAACATGGCCGGCTCCCTCGAACAGTGCGTCCAGCGCGGCCACAACTTCGCCATCGTCGACGAGGTGGACTCGATCCTCATCGACGAGGCCCGTACTCCGCTGATCATCTCCGGCCCCACCCAGGACGAGGTGAAGTGGTACGGCGAGTTCGCCCGCCTGGTGAAGCAGATGCGGCTCGACGAGGACTACGAGGTCGACGAGAAGAAGCGCACCGTGTCGGTCCTCGAGACCGGGATCTACAAGGTCGAGGACCACCTCGGCATCGACAACCTCTACGACTCGGTCAACACGCCGCTGATCAGCTTCCTCAACAACGCCATCAAGGCCAAGGAGCTGTTCCGCAAGGACAAGGAGTACGTCGTCCTCAACGGCGAGGTGCTGATCGTCGACGAGCACACCGGCCGGGTCCTCGAGGGTCGGCGCTACAACGAGGGTCTCCACCAGGCCATCGAGGCCAAGGAGAACGTGCGGGTCCGCGAGGAGTACCAGACGCTCGCCACGATCACGCTGCAGAACTACTTCCGCCTCTACGACAAGCTGTCCGGCATGACCGGTACGGCGATGACCGAGGCCAGCGAGTTCGACAAGATCTACAAGGTCGGTGTCGTGCCGATCCCGACCAACGAGCCGATGATCCGCGACGACCAGCCCGACCTGGTCTACCGCACCGAGGAGTCGAAGTTCGCGGCCGTCGTCGACGACATCGCCGAGCGCCACAGCAACGGTCAGCCGGTCCTCGTCGGCACGACCAGCGTCGAGAAGAGCGAGCGGCTGTCCAACCAGCTCCGGCGCCGCGGGGTCGCTCACGAGGTGCTCAACGCGAAGCAGCACGAGCGCGAGGCGGCGATCGTCGCGATGGCCGGCCACAAGGGAGCGGTGACCGTCGCGACCAACATGGCCGGCCGCGGAACCGACATCATGCTCGGCGGCAGCGTCGAGTTCCTCGCCGACCAGGAGTTGCGCAAGCGCGGCCTCGACCCGGTGGAGCACGCCGACGAGTACGAAGCCGCCTGGCCCGACACGCTCCACAAGCTCGAGGAGCAGGTCAAGGCCGAGCATGAGGAGGTCACCAAGCTCGGTGGCCTCGCCGTCATCGGCACCGAGCGCCACGAGTCCCGTCGGATCGACAATCAGCTGCGCGGTCGTTCCGGGCGGCAGGGTGACCCCGGAGCATCGCGGTTCTACCTGTCCCTCGAGGACGACCTGATGCGGCTGTTCAAGTCGGACTGGGTCGACTGGATCCTCACCACGATGAAGATCCCGGACGACGTCCCGATCGAGAACAAACGGGTCACCAGCTCCATCGCGTCGGCACAGGGACAGGTCGAGTCGCAAAACTTCGAGACCCGCAAGAACGTCTTGAAGTACGACGACGTGATGAACCGGCAGCGCGAGGTCATCTACGCCGAGCGTCGCTTGGTGCTCGAAGGCGAGAATCTGCAGGATCGCGTCCAGGCGATGATCGTCGACGTCGTCGAGGCCTACGTCACCGGCGCCACCGAGGGCTTCCCGGAGGAGTGGGACCTCGAGCAGCTGTGGACGGCGCTGCGAACGCTCTATCCGATCTCGCTGTCGCTCGAGGAGATCGAGGCGGAGCATGGTGGTCGCGAGGGACTGTCGACCGACCTCCTCATCGACCTGATCCTCGAGGACGCCCAGGCCGCCTATGCCCAGCGCGAGGAGGAGCTCGGCGACGAGGTGATGCGCGAGCTCGAGCGCCGCGTCGTGCTGAGCGTGCTCGACCGCAAGTGGCGCGAGAACCTCTACGAGATGGACTACCTGCGCGAGGGCATCGGGCTGCGCGCGTACTCCCAGCGGGACCCGCTGGTGGAGTATCAGCGCGAGGGCTTCGACATGTTCAATTCGATGATGGACGCCATCAAGGAGGAGTCGGTCGGCTACCTGTTCAACGTCGACGTCCAGGTCGAGGCTCAGGAGCCGGAGGCGGAGAGCCTCGTCGAGTCGGGCCCGGCCGAGCCGGGACAGGACGAGCCGCCACAGATCAGCGCCCGCGGGATGGCGCCGTCGAACCAGCCGCAGCGGTTGAGCTACTCGGCGCCCGCCGTAGACGGCGCGGCCGGGGCCGAAGGCGTCAAGGTGTCGGCGGACGAGGCGGACGACCCGTACGCCCACGTCGGTCGCAACGAGCCGTGCCCGTGCGGATCGGGACGCAAGTTCAAGCGGTGCCACGGCGACCCTGCCAGCCGCGCCGCGCGAGCGCAGAGCTAGGGCGCGTCTGGCTCGTCAGCCCAGCTCGAGCGCCGTGCAGATCCAGCGCTGCTCGGCGTGCTCCAACCGGGCCGCGAGGGCATGGGAGCGGCTGCCCTGCCGGACGTGGGCGGCCACCTCGGCGACGCCGTCGCACGGCCGGCAGACCTTGACCGAGACGACCTTGGCGCGCGGCCGTCCACTCGCGGGCACCGACCCGACCGTGCCGGACAGCGCCGCCACCCGGGTGGTCAGGCTGTCGTAGACGTCGCGGTCGGTCCAGCGGATCAGTTGCGTGCACGGCCGGTCGCCGGACACGGTCTCGACGACCGCCTGGACGAAGCGGTGAGCGCGGACCAGCATCCGGCGACGCTCGGCCTCGCTGCTCGACTGATCGTCACCGCCGCCGGGCAAGACCCGCAGATCGGCGGCCTTGGTGGTCGTGGACTCCGCGGTGGCGGCCGGGTCCAGCGCGGTCGCTCCGTCGGTGGGCGGATGGTGCTCACGCCGGCGTTGCCCCCCAGGCGTCGCCGGCGCGAGAGCCTCGGGGAGATCGGGCAGGACACGTACCGTGAGCCGTTGGGTCATGACGCCGCCTTCGTCTCGGGGGCATGCAGGACCATGCCCGGGATGATCAGGTGGGGGTCGGGTCCGATGCAGGCGCGGTTGGCCGCATACCAACGACGCCACTCGGTCGAGACGGCCTGAGCTGTGGCATCCGGGCCGAGGTGTCGCTCGGCGATCGTCCAGAGGCTGTCGCCGGGCCGGACGACGACGCGCCGCACCGAGTCCGGTCGCTTGCCGCGATCGTCGGCCGGATCGGCGGGGACGGCGGTGAGGCGGCCGTACGGCCGGTCGGGCAGGGGGAGGCCGCGGATGGCCTCGGTGACCGACGCGGCCGGCGACCGGCCGGGATCATGCTGGGCGGCCGCGACCACCGTTCGCGGTGCATCGCCGGGGCTCGCCTGGGCCACCGCGGCCGGGGCGCTGAGCACGCCGATGCCGGCCGCGGCGAGGACGAGCCGGCGCCACGCCGCCGGCGCGATCCGGGCCGCCAGTGCCCGGCCGGGACGCAGGCACACGGTCTCGACGATCGTCAGGGTTGCCCCCACCGCCAGCCAGCCCCACGCCGCAAGGGCGAGGACAACGGCGACATCGGCCAGCGCGTCGGCCGGCGTCGCCGCGGCCGTGCTGGGCAGGGCCCGGAGGTCTGCCCAGGCGGCGGTCGCCCAGTCGAGCAAGCCGATGGTCACGACGGTGGCCGCCGCCACGAGCAGCGGCAGCCGGAGCAGCCGGCGACTTCGCGGTGGGCTTCGACGACTCGACCGCAACAGCTTCGCCTCGCTCGATCTTTGTGTTTGCTTTAGTTTGCTTCGCGAAACCTGTTTTATCTCACGTTAGACCTCGTTGTCCAGCACTAGCCTGTGATCGAAGAGCGGTGAGGAGGGGCGATAGTGTGCGGCTTATGCGGTGGGATGCGCTGTTCGCCGATCTCGAGGCGGCCGCTGCGGGTGAATGGCAGCGGGAGCGCGATGCGGAGATCGCCGAGCGCACCCGCGCCGAGTTGGCTCGGTTGCGGCTGGTCGACCGGCTCCGCGCCGCCACGGATCGCCCGGCCGAGGCTGTCGAGCTGAGCTTCCGGGTGCTGGCGGCCGGGGTGCTGCGCGGCACGATCACTCGGGTGACCGACGCGTGGTTCGTACTCGTGACGCCCGCACACGAGTGGGTGGTCGCGATGGACGCCGTCCTCGGTGTGACCGGCTTGCCGGCGTCGGCCCGGCCGCCGGAGTCTGAGGGCGCGGTCGCCCGGTCGTGGGGCTGGTCGGCGGCCTGGCGGGTGCTCGCTCGGGATCGCGCCGAGGTCTACGTTGTACGCCGGGACGGGAGCACGGTGGCGGGGCTCGCGAGCCGGGCCGGCCAGGACTTCGTGGAGCTCAGCCCGGCGGGCCCGGACGAGCCGGGCCGGGGCGTCGCACCGGAACTCGTGCCGCACGCCGCGATCGCGGCCGTGCGGTGTCCACGGGAGCCGGCGGCGCGATAGGAGCGGACGCCCGCGCTAGCGATCGGCGCCGGCGGGGTCGTCGATCCCGTCTGGCAGCGCGTCGTCGCCGTCGCGCCACGGATGCTGCTCGATGAAGCTTCGAGTCTCGGAGTATTGCCGCTGGATGTAGGCCTCCAGCTCGCTGGCCTCGATCCGCCATTGCCCCCGGCCGCCGACCTTGATCGCGGCCAGGTCGCCACGCCGCACGAGCGCATAAGCCTGTGCGGCCGAGATGTTGAGAACCTCCGAGACGTCGCTGAGCGACAGGAAGCGCGGCTCACCCGAACCCAGTGGCATGGATCAAGTGTGTCACCACGAGTACGGGCATCGCGGATTGTCCACAGCCAAAGCCAGTCTCTCGGGAGCAACGCAGCCGATCGCTGTGGATTCGGGCTGGACGAATGTTGGAGAAACGGCACAATAGCTCGCGAAGGTCCCGTGGTGGGGCCGACGGGAGCACCGTCGCCCCTGGACGAGCTGGGGTGAGATCACATGGTGCGAGTGGCGGGCGACGCCGTCGCGTCGTCACGTCCGGCCGGAACGCCCGAGGTGGGACCGGCGCCGGCCGTGCGTCGACTGCGGTCGTCTCGATGGCGGGATCCGCGGCTGGCAATTGGGATCATCCTCGTCGCGGCGTCGGTGGCGCTGGGGGCGCGGGTGGTCGCCGCGGCCGACGAGACCGTGCCGGTCTGGTCACTGCGCAACGATGTCCCCGCCGGCTCCGAGCTCACGTCGGACGACGTGGTGATCTCCCGCGTCCACTTCGACGAGGCCGGAGACGCCGGGCTCTACTTCGACGGTGCGGAGGAGATCCCCGGCGGGCTCGTGGTCGGCCACGATCTCGCCGCCGGTGAGCTGCTGTCCCGGTCAGCACTGGTGCAGCCGGAGTCGCAGGCGATCAGCGAGGTGCCGGTGCCGGTCGCCGACGGGTTCTCTCCGGTCGATCTCGAGGTGGGCGACCGGGTCGATGTCTGGGTGGCACCCTCCGACGAGACCGGCCGCCGGGCGACGGCCGAGCTCGTGCTCGACGACGTCGCCGTGCTCCAGACCGACGTCGCCGCCGATGGCCTCGGCAGCGGCGCCTCGACGGTCGTGCTCGTCGGCTTGGACGCCGGTGCCAGCGCGTCGCTCGACGAGTCCCTCGCGGCGATCACGACCGGATCGGTGGTCCTGGTCCGCGAGGACGGATAGCCCGCGATGCAGGTCTTGCTGGCGGCGGCCGGGGAGCCGTGGGAGACCGACGTGGTCCAGTCGTTGCAGCGTCCGGGGTCGACGTTGACCCTGGTCCGGCGCTGCATGGACGTTCCGGACGCCGTGGCGACGGCGGCGAGCGGCCAGGCCGACGTGGTGCTGTTCGGCCCCGGCCTGCCGGGCCTCGATGCCGACGCGATCGCGCGGGTCCGCGAGGCGGGTTCGATCGCCGTCGGCCTGGTCGGCTCGGTGGCCGGCTCGGCGGAGGCGGATCCGGAGGGCAGCGCGCGACTACAGCGGCTCGGCGTCTCGTGCGTACTGGCCTGGCCCGACCTCGACGCGCTGCCGGCTGCCCTCGCCGCCGCGGACGCCGCCGCGGCTGACGAGGACGGTGCCGCGTACGCCGGCCCCCGGGCTGGGTTCCGGGCCGACGGCCTCGGAGTTACCGGCGGAGGGTTCGGCGTCGAAGGCTCCGCGACCCCGCGCGGCCGGATGATGGCCGTGTGGGGACCAGCCGGGGCCCCGGGGCGGAGTACGGTCGCGCTGGGCCTGGCGGCCGAGCTCGCCGAGCGGCGGGTGCCGACTCTCCTCGTCGACGCCGACGTCTACGGCGGCGCTATCGCGCAGATGCTGGCCGTCCTCGACGAGGTCTCGGGCCTGCTGGCGGCGGCCCGGCTGGCCAACACGGGATCGCTCGACCTCGTGGCCCTGCACGGGCACATCCGCGAGATCAACCCCGCTCTGCGGGTGCTCACCGGACTGCCGCGCGCCGACCGCTGGCCGCAGCTGCGCCCGGCGGCCCTGTCGCAGGTGCTCCACGTCGCGCGGCAGATGGCGCCCACGGTCGTCGTCGACTGCGGCTTCTGCCTCGAGCAGGACGAGGAGCTGTCGTTCGACACGGCGGCGCCGCGGCGCAACGGCGCGACCCTGCTCGTGCTCGAGCAGGCCGACCAGATCCTGACCGTCGGCGCCGCCGACCCGCTGGGCCTGAGCCGGCTCGCTCGCGGCGTGCTCGACCTGCGAGAGGCCGTCCCCGGTGCGGATCTCGCTGTCGTCCTCAATCGGGTACGCGACGGGCTCGGCTGGTCCCATGACGAGATCGGCGAGACCGTACACCGCTTCACCGGACTCACCCCGGCGGCATTCCTCCCCGAGGACCGAGCCGCGATCGACAAGGCCTGGCTGGGTGGCCGCAGCCTCGTCGAGTGTGCGCCGGACGCGCCACTGCGTCGGGCCCTCCGGGATCTGGCCGCCGACGTCGGCCGACTGCCCGCGGCGCGACGTCGGCGCGGACGTCGCCGCGTGCGGTGAGCAGATCACCGGCCGCCGGTCGTGGCACCATGTGTCGATCACGGCCGAGTGGAGAGGAGCGTCCGATGCCGACCCGCCTGCGCATCCGGGACATGGGGTTCCTCACCGAGGAAACGGTCTACGCTCCGCGTCAGGTCGCGACGCTGGCCATCCTCGATCCGGGCCGGGACGGCTTCGACCACGAGAAGCTGATCGCCTCGATCAACGAGCGGCTCGCGTTCATCCCGCGCTATCGTCAGCGAGTCCAGACCATCCCCGGCAACCTCGGCCGGGCGGTCTGGGTCGACGACGAGGATTTCGACCTCACCTATCACGTACGGCGCTCGGCCCTGCCGCGCCCGGGCTCGTCCGCGCAGCTACGCGACCTGGTCTCGCGACTGATCGCGCGGCGACTGGACCGCGAGCGGCCGCTGTGGGAGGCCTATCTCGTCGAGGGACTCGAGCACGACCGGATCGCCCTGCTGATCAAGTCCCACGAGGCGCTGGTCGACGGGACCGAGACGGTCGACCTGGCGCAGGTGCTGCTGGAGGACACCGACCGGATCCGGGACGTGCCGAGCGAGGACTGGCGGCCACGGCCGGCTCCGGGTACCGCCGAGCTGTTCGCCGGATCAGTGGTGGACAACCTGCGGCGGCCGACGGAGCTGATGACCCAGGCGACCGGGACGCTGCGGGCGATCCGGGGCCGGCTGCCGTGGGGCGGGCGCTACCCGGGCGACCAGGGCGGTCCGCTGTCGGCGTCGCTGTCGCAGCAGCGCAGGTTCGTCACGGTCGCCACCCGTCTCACGGATTACCGGACCGTCCGCGACGCCCATGGGGGAACGGTCAACGACGTCATCCTGGCGACCGTCACCGGCGGACTGCGCGGCTGGCTGCTGACCCGGGCCGAGCAGATCCGGGCGACGACCAGGGTCCGGGCGCTGGTGCCGATGAGCGTCCTCGACGCCGAGGCCGAGCCGACGTCGCTGGGCAGCCAGGTCGTCGGGCATCTGCTGTCGTTGCCGGTGGGGGAGTCCAGCCCCGTGATGCGGCTGCATCAGGTCTCCTACGCGCTCCGGGCGCACAAGGAGACCGGCCGTGCCGTGGCGGCCAGCAAGCTGGCGTCGCTGCCTGGCTTCGCGCCGACCACCTTCCATGCCCTGGGGGCGCGGGTCGCCGAGGCCGAGTCGCCCCAGTCCTACGAGCTTGGCATCACCAACGTGCCGGGACCGCAGGAGCCGCTCTACGTCGCCGGTGCCCGGATGGTGGAGACCTATCCGGCGCTGCCATTGTCGCCGGGCCATGCGGTCGCGCTCGGCGTCACGTCTTATGACGGCGGGGTCTACTTCGGCATCGTCGCCGACCGCGACGCGGTGCCCGATGCCGAGGTTCTCGGCCAATGCCTTCGGGAGGCGCTGGAGGAGTTGGTCGAGACGACGTCGGAGAGTTGGACCCGGGCGCCGCGGGGACGCAGTCGGCCCGAGAGGCGAGATCCGTGACCCGGGTTTACGTCCCGCTCAACCGCGGCCTGCTCGAGTCCGCTTTGGAGCATGGCGAGCTCGGCCCGGCTCCGCTCGCAGCCTTCGCCGTCACCCCCGAGTTCGGCGCCGCGACCCCAGACCTCGACGTCGAGGAGCTGGAGTACGCCGCCTATCGCCTGGCCGTCGACGCGTCACGCGCGATGCTCGCGCCGGATCGATCCGACGACCGCCGGCGCCTGGTCGTGGCGGCCGACGTGACCGTGACCCGGCCGGACGCCGGCGGTGGCCCCGGTGCGATCACGGTCCCGGAACCCATCCCCTGGGCGCAGGTGGCGGCGGTCCACGCCGATCCCACCGACGCCGCCGGCGACGACGACGATCTGGCCTGGTACGCGACGCAGGAGGCACCGGACCTGCTGCGCTGACGGCCGCTCGAGTTCCGAGTTAGCGTCGGTGTAGACGCCACTACACCAACGCCAATTCGGAACTCGACGGGTGCGAAGATGACCGTACGCGAGCTTGAAGTCACCGATGACGCGACTGTGAGGGAGACATGGACGCCAACACCGCCGTGCCGAGTCCGATCAACGAGCCAGTCCTCGAATATCGCGAGGGCAGCCCCGAGCGGGCGGCGCTGAAGGTCCGGCTGGACGAGCTCCAGGACGAGCGGCTCGACCTCACCATGACCATCGGCGGCCGTGAGTCGATGGGCGGCGGACGCCGTGCCCGGGTGGTACAGCCGCACGCCCATCGCAAGGTGCTCGGCGTGCTCAAGAACGCCACGGCCGCCGATGCGCGCGCGGCGGTCGACGCCGCCAAGGCAGCTGCCTCGGCGTGGCGCGACCTGAGCTACGACGACCGGGCCGCGGTGTTCCTGAAGGCCGCCGATCTGCTGTCGGGCCCGTGGCGCCAGACCCTCAACGCCGCCACGATGCTCGGCCAGTCCAAGAGCGTGGTCCAGGCGGAGATCGACGCGGCGTGCGAGCTGATCGACTTCTGGCGGTTCAACGTCCACTTCGGCGCGAGGCTGCTCGCCGAGCAGCCGGTGGCCAACTCCAAGGGCGTCTGGAACCGCACCGACCACCGGCCGCTCGAGGGGTTCGTCTACGCGATCACCCCGTTCAACTTCACCGCGATCGCCGGCAATCTCCCCACCGCGCCGGCGCTGATGGGCAACACGGTGGTCTGGAAGCCGTCGCCGACGCAGACCTTCGCGGCGTACTTCACGATGCGGCTGCTCGAGGCGGCCGGACTGCCGCCGGGCGTGATCAACCTCGTCACCGGCGACGGCGTCGCGCTGTCGAAGGTCGCGCTGGCCGACCCGGACCTCGCCGGGATCCACTTCACCGGCTCCACCCGGACGTTCCAGTACCTCTGGGGCGAGGTCGGCGCCAACATCGCGTCGTATCGCAGCTATCCCCGGGTGGTCGGCGAGACGGGCGGCAAGGACTTCATCGTGGCGCACCCGAGCGCCGATCCGGACGTGCTGCGGACCGCGATGATCCGCGGCGCGTTCGAGTACCAGGGCCAGAAGTGCTCGGCGGCGTCGCGGGCGTACGTGCCGCGCAGCGTCTGGCGCAAGATCCGGCGTGACCTGCTCGACCAGACCCGGTCACTGCCGATCGGCCCGGTGACCGACCTGTCCAACTTCATGGGCGCCGTGATCGACGACCGGGCCTTCGCCAAGAACGCCAAGGCGCTGGACCGGGCCAAGCGGACGTCGTCGCTCAAGATCGCCGTCGGCGGCTCCTACGACGACTCCGACGGCTGGTTCATCCAGCCGACGATCCTGGAGGGCTCCGACCCGACCGACGAGGTGTTCAGCACCGAGTACTTCGGACCGATCCTCGCCGTGCACGTCTACCCCGACAACGCGTACGACCGGGTGGTCGACCAGATGGAGTCGGTCGCACCCTACGCGCTCACCGGCGCCATCGTCGCCACCGATCGGGCCGCGATCGTGGAGGCCCAGCAGCGGCTGCGTTACGCCGCGGGCAACTTCTACGTCAACGACAAGCCGACCGGCGCCGTCGTCGGCCAGCAGCCGTTCGGTGGCGCTCGCGGATCGGGTACCAACGACAAAGCCGGCGCGATGCAGAACCTGCTGCGGTGGACGTCGACCCGATCGATCAAGGAGACCTTCGTGCCGCCCACCGACTACGCCTACCCCCACATGGGCTGAGTGCCCAACATCCGTCGCCGAGACCGACGGTTCCGCCGAGATCGCCCGGCTTCCTCGCTCGGTCCAACCGGCTCGCTCGTGCCTCGCGAGGCGGCCAGGCCCATCCACGGACACTCACGAGGAAGCCGCGCAATCTCGGCTCAGGTGGCTGCGCCGTCTCAGCCGGCGAGGTAGGTGTGGGCGGACTCTTGTTCTTTGTCGAGGGCGGTTCGGATGGCTTTGGCGATCTCGGGCTCGATGCGGCGGCCGAGCAGGGGAATTCGGACCCGGATGTCGCCGACGACGGTACGGCGGGTGCCCGATCCGCGCGGCTCGAGGGTGATCGTCCCGGTCATGCTGGCCGGCTGCTTCGAGACCTGCAGGTCGACGTCCGCCCGGCGGGTGCCGTCGCCGCCCGGTCCGGCGGTCCAGGTCTCGGTCTGCACGATCTCGAGGGTGTCGCCGACCATGGCCTTGACGGCCTGAGGGACCTGCGCCGGGAGCACCCGGGTGGTCCGGACCGTCACGGTATCGCCGGACTCCTCGACGGTGACCGCGTAGTCGATCGCGTGCGTCGCCCGGCAGACCTCCTCGCGCCATGCCTGGTCGCAGAGCATGGCGTAGACGCGGTCCGGCTCGGCGTCGTAGTCCTGGGTCTCCTCGAGCTTCATGGCCGACATCATGCCGGACGTCGCAACCGTCCGCGGCCCACACAGTGGGTGACCTGGCGCTGCGGCTACGGGCGAGTACGGGCTAATGTCGCGTTGTCGCACAATGGCGTGCGAGCCGTCGTTTTGCGGCGGCAACTGTCGAGCAGGGGAGCATCGCGATGCCTAACGGCCACGCGGGCGCCGAGGCCCACATCTTGGAGGACCTGTTCGATCACGCCGTCGAGTCGGCGTGCCGTGGCGGTACACCAGCGGGCCTCACCCGTGACGACGCTCGGAACCTGTTCGAGCACTATTACCGTCATGTCCCGACCGAGGAGCTCAAGGACCGCGAGCCCGAGGACGTCGCCGGCGCCTGCCTGAGCCACTACCGGCTGGCCGCGCAGCGTCCACAGGGAACGGCAAGCGTACGCGCGTTCACCCCCACGGTGGAGGAGCACGGCTGGACCGCGGGCGGCCACTCGGTCGTCGAGATCGTCACTGACGACATGCCGTTCCTGGTCGATTCGGTGACGGCGTTCCTGTCGCAGCGCGGGCATCCGTTCGACCTCGTGATCCATCCGCAGATCCTGGTCGAGCGCGACGTGGCGGGGAACCTGCGTTCGGTCCACGGGGTGGCCGAGCCGGACGCCGAGCCCGAGTCGCACGAGCTGCTCCGCGAGTCGTGGATGCACGTCGAGATCGACCGGGTTTCCGCCGAGGAGAAGCTGCGCGAGATCGAGCGCGGGCTGAACGGCACGCTGCGCGACGTCCGGGTGTCGGTCGAGGACTGGCCCAAGATGCACGCGCAGGCGAGGACGATCGTCGACGAACTCGGCAAGTCGGACTTGCCGGTCGCGGAGGAGGAGGGACGCGAGGCCGAGGAACTTCTCACCTGGCTCGCCGACAACCGGTTCACATTCCTCGGCTACCGCGAGTACTCGCTGACGACCGACGACGAAGGCATGGAGATGCTGCGGGCCATCCCGGGCACCGGCCTCGGAATCCTCCGCTTCGACCAGGAGATGTCGGCGTCGTTCGGCCGGCTGCCGGCGCCGGTCCGTGCGAAGGCGCGGGAGAAGCGGCTGCTGATCATCACGAAGGCCAACTCGCGCTCGACCGTGCATCGGCCGGTCTACCTCGACTACATCGGGCTCAAGACCTTCGACGAGAACGGCGAGGTCGACGGTGAGCGCCGGTTCATCGGCCTGTTCACCTCGGCGGCCTACACCGAGAGCGTGTTGCGGATTCCGGTACTGCGCCGCAAGGCCGAGGCGGTCATGAAGGGGCTCGGCTTCGAGCCGATGAGCCACAGCGGCAAGGCGCTGATGGACTTCCTCGAGACCTATCCTCGCGACGAGCTGTTCCAAACCCCGCTCGACCAGCTGATCGGGATCGCGGATCAGGTGCTCAAGCTCGAGGGCCGCCGCCGGTTGCGGCTGTTCGTCCGCCGCGACGACTACGGCCGATTCCTGGCGTGCATCGTCTACCTGCCACGGGACCGCTACACGACCAAGGTCCGGCTCCGGATGCAGGTGATCCTCGTGAGCGCGATCGGCGGCGAACCAGCCGTCGACTTCACCGCCCGCGTGAGCGAGTCGGTGCTGGCCCGGCTGCATTTCGTCGTACGGCCCTCGCGCGGTCACGTCGTGCCCGAGGTCGACGTCGCGGCGCTCGAGCAGCGGATCGCCGACGCCACCCGGACCTGGGAGGACGACCTCACCCGGGCGGCCGACGAGATGCTCGGCGAGGCCGAGGCGGTTCGGCTGCTCGACTTCTACTACGACGCGTTCCCGGAGGCCTACAAGGAAGACTTCCCGGCCCGCAACGCCATCGCCGACCTGCTCCGCATCGAGAGCGTCGATGCCGACGACGGGATCGCGCTGCAGCTCTACTATCCCCCTGGAGCCCCCCCGGGCGAGGGCCGGCTGAAGATCTTCCGGCGGGGCGAACCGTTGGCGCTGACCCAGGTGCTGCCGATGTTCACCGCGCTCGGCGTCGAGGTGGTCGACGAGCGGCCGTACGCCATCACGCCGGCTGGCGAGCCGCGGCCGACGGCCTGGGTATACGACTTCGGTCTGCGCTATGGCGGCGAGATCCGCGAGGAGACGCGGCAGCTGTTCCAGGACGGCTTCATGGCGTGCTGGCGCGGCCAGGCCGAGGCGGACGGCTTCAACCGGCTGATCATGGCGGCGAGCCTCACCTGGCGCGAGGCGGCCCTGCTCCGGGCGTACGCGAAGTATCTGCGGCAGGCCGGCATTCCGTTCAGCCGCGCCTACATCGAGGCGTCGCTGCTCGCCAACGTGCCGATCACGCGGATGCTGGTGGCGCTGTTCGAGGCTCGGTTCGACCCCGCGACGCCCGGCCCGGAGGACGATGCCGAGGCCCGGGTGGCGGCCGTCGAGGCGATCGAGGAACAGGTCGTGAAGGCGCTCGATGACGTCGAGAGTCTCGACCAGGACCGGATCCTGCGCTTCTACCTGTCACTGATCCGGGCCACACTGCGGACCAACTACTTCCAGGACACCGCCGGCGATCGGACGACGCCCTACTACTCGTTCAAGCTCGACCCCGAGCGGATCGACGAGCTGCCGCAGCCGCGGCCGAAGTACGAGATCTTCGTCTACTCGCCTCGGGTCGAGGGCGTCCACCTGCGGTTCGGCGCGGTCGCGCGTGGCGGGCTGCGCTGGTCCGACCGCGCGGAGGACTTCCGGACCGAGGTGCTCGGCCTGGTCAAGGCGCAGATGGTCAAGAACGCCGTGATCGTGCCGGTCGGGGCCAAGGGCGGCTTCTACTGCAAGCAGCTCCCCGACCCGGCCGAGGGACGCGAGGCCTGGCTCGAGGAGGGCATCGCCTGCTACAAGACGTTCATTTCCGGACTGCTCGACGTCACGGACAACCTCGTCGGTGGCAAGACCTTGCCGCCGCCCCGCGTGGTGCGCTACGACGGCGACGACAGCTACCTCGTCGTGGCGGCCGACAAGGGCACCGCGACGTTCTCCGACATCGCCAACGAGGTCGCGATGGACTACGGCTTCTGGCTCGGCGACGCGTTCGCCTCCGGCGGCTCGGCGGGCTACGACCACAAGGCGATGGGGATCACCGCGCGTGGTGCGTGGGTCTCGGTGCAGCGGCACTTCCGCGAGATGGGCATCGATTGTCAGCGCGAGGACTTCACCTGCGTCGGCGTCGGTGACATGTCGGGCGACGTGTTCGGCAACGGCATGCTGCTGTCGGAGCACACCCGGCTGATCGCCGCGTTCGACCACCGGCACATCTTCGTCGACCCGAATCCGCAGGCCGCCCCGTCCTACGCCGAGCGCCAACGGCTCTACGAGCTGCCCCGGTCGAGCTGGGCCGACTACGACCAGAGCCTGATCTCCGAGGGCGGTGGCGTCTTCGAACGTACGCTGAAGTCGATCCCGATCACGCCGCAGATGCGGTCGGCTCTGGGCATCTCGGACGAGATCAAGAAGGTGACTCCGGCGCAGTTGCTGACCGCGATCCTCAAGGCCCCCGTCGACCTGCTGTGGAACGGCGGCATCGGCACCTATGTCAAGGCGAGCAAGGAGACGCACGCCGAGGTGGGTGATAAGGCCAACGACGCCATCCGGGTCGATGGCGCCGACCTGCGCTGCCGCTGCATCGGCGAGGGCGGCAACCTCGGCCTGACCCAGCTCGGCCGGATCGAGTACGCGCGGTCCGGCGGCCGCGTCAACTCCGACTTCATCGACAACTCGGCCGGGGTCGACTGCTCCGACCACGAGGTGAACATCAAGATCCTGCTCGACCGGGTCGTGGCCGACGGCGATCTCACCGGCAAGCAGCGCAACAAGCTGCTCATCGCGATGACTGACGAGGTCGCGGCGCTCGTCCTCGACGACAACTACCGGCAGAACGTCGCGCTGGCCAACGGCGAGGACCAGGCGCCGGCGCTGATGCACGTCCACGCTGACTGGATCAAGCGCCTGGTGAAGCTGGGCAAGCTCGACCGGGACCTGGAGTTCCTCCCGTCGCCGAAGGACTTCGCGCAGCGGCTCTCGGACGGCGACGGACTCAGCGCACCGGAGCTGTCGGTGCTACTCGCGTACACGAAGATCGTGCTGACCGAGAGCCTGCTCGAGTCGGACCTCGCCGACGATCCGCTGCTGCGCGACCGTCTCTACAGCTACTTCCCGTCGGTGATGCAGCAGGACTTCCGCGAGCAGATCGGCCAGCATCCGCTGCGGCGTCAGATCGTCGTGACCCAGATCGTCAACGGCCTGGTCAACGGCGCGGGGATCACGTTCTATCACCGGCTGTCCGGCGAGACCGGCGCCCAGATCGACGAACTGGCTGGGGCGTACACGATCGCGCAGGAGATCTTCGGGACCCGGAACCTGGTCACCGAGATCAACGCACTCGACAACCAGATCGACGCGCTGGTCCAGACCCACATGCGGCTGGCCGTGCGGACGCTGACCGAGCGGGTCACGCGGTGGCTGGTCAACAACCGGCGGAACAGCGACGCCACCGAGGCGGTCGAGTACTTCGACCCGATGGCGAAGCAGGTCGTCGGCAATCTGTCCGACCTGATGGTCGGCCGGGAGTTGGTCGCGCTCCAGAAACGTGCCGCCGGCCTCGAGGCCGACGGAGTCTCGGCGGCGCTCGCCCTGCAGGTGGCGTCGATGCCGCCCGCCTACATGGCGCTCAACATCGTCGACATCGCCCAGGCCGAAGGGCTGGACCCACAAGATGTGGCGCGGGTCCACTTCACGCTCGGCGATCGACTAGGGCTGGACCACCTCACCGCTCGGATCCTCGCCCTGCCGCGTGACGACCGGTGGCGCACCATGGCCCGAGCGACGCTGCGCGACGACCTGCACGCGGTCCATGCGCAGCTGACGTCGCGAGTCCTCGCCACGACGGCGGACGACGGCACTCCGGTCGACCGCATCGAGGAGTGGGCCACGACCGAGGGCACGGTGCTCGACCGGGCGATGACGACACTGGAGGAGATCTGGAGCGACGACACTCCGGATCTCGCCCGGCTGTCGGTGGGGTTGCGCGTCGTACGGTCGCTGCTGTCGGGGTGAGACGCGACGGCGCTCCCCCCACCACTACGGTGGGAGCGCAGGTCGTCGAGATGGTCGCGGTCCTACATCGCGATCGGGGAGCAAAGCGATGAGCAGATCCCTCGCGACGCGGCTCATGGTGCCTGCAGCCGTGCTGTCCATGGCCGGAGGACTCGTCGGCGCGACGAGCCCGGTGGCCGGATCCCCGACCGCCTCGGTGTCGGCCTCGTCCGCGGTGGCCAGCGCTGGAGAGGCGACGCGCCGGGGCGATCCCCGCGACTTCCAGATCTACCGCCTCTCCGGTGGTGACGGTCCACGGGTGGGCTGGGCCCACTGCCGGCGGATCAATTACCGCGTCAACTACGACCACGCGCCGAGACGATCGAAATGGCACGTCCAGGAGGCCGTGCGCCGGCTCAAGCGGGCGACCGGACTGCGCTTCCACTACCAAGGACGCACCCAGGCCAAGCCGACGCCGAGCGGGAGCAACTACCCGCGCGGCGTCAAGCTCGTCGTCGGCTGGGCCGGCCCGAGGAGCAAGCACCTGGCTCCGGGGCAGGCCGGCGTCGGCGGCTGGGCCGCTCGTGGCAACGGTGCGATCGTCAGCGGCTTCGTGATCGTCAACTACCGGATCAAGATGGCTCCGGGCTTCGGCCGGGGACCGAGGTCCGGTGTTCAAGGGACCCGCGGCCAGGTCCTCATGCACGAGCTCGCCCACACCGTCGGCCTCAGGCACGTCAGGGCGAAGCCGCAGATCATGTTCCCGAGAGCGACCCGCAAGCTCGCGACCTGGGGCGCGGGCGACTGGAACGGGCTGCGTAAGCAAGGCCGTCGGGCCGGTTGCCTCTGACGCCTGGTCAGGGTTGGTCGCCGCCGGCCTCCTCGGGTGAGAACAGGGTGAGCTGTAGATCCTCCGGCGCCGCCACTCGGGCGTTGACGTGCCCCCACGGCGTCGGCTTCGCCGGCGCGAGCACGGTCGCGCCGGACGCCGCCAGCCGGTCGGTCACCGCCTGCGAGTCGTCGACCTCGAGAGCCAGCCGGATGTGCCCGGCGACCCTGCGGCCGACCTCCAGCTCGTCGACCCGCGCCGCCTCGGCCTCGTCGAGCAGCTCCAAGGTCGCTCGGCCGGCGGCGAGCACGACGCCACGACCGTCCGGACCCTCCCACGTCTCGACCTGCGTGAGCCCGAGTACGTCGCGATAGAACCGTCGCGCCGCGTCGTAGTCGCGTACCGTCACCGCCACCCGCAGCTCTCGTACGCCGGAACTCTCCGTCATCTCGATCCTCCTCCGAGGCTTCGCGAAATCAGGTTCGCCTCACCTATCTGAGGTTAGACTAATCAAAGTCGCTAATGCATTTCGACAAGAGGTTTGCCTTGCCTTGCTGGTGCAATTCTCGGACGCCGAATAATCTTGCGACTATGACGGAGGCGATGGTCCGGCCCAGCGGTGTCGACGAGGTCGGACACACCCACGCCGACGTGTCCGGGGGGTGGCTCCGAGCCGCTGTCTTCGGCGCGATGGACGGCCTCGTCACGAGCATCGCGCTGGTCGCCGGGGTCGGGGCGGCCGGTGCGTCGCCGCAGGTGATCGTGCTGACCGGCCTGGCAGGTCTGGTCGCCGGCGCCTTCTCCATGGCGCTCGGGGAATATACGTCGGTACAGACCCAAAATGAGCAGGTCGACCGTGAATGGGCCGTCGAAGAGAGCGAAATTAGGCGCAATCCGCGCGTCGAAGAACGCGAACTCTCCGAGATGTTCAGGGCGATGGGAATGAGTGAAAAGACCGCAGTCGCCGCGGCTCGCGACGTCCATTCCGACGTGGCGCGGGCGACGCTCGTGCACGTGACCCAGGAGCTCGGCCTGGATCCGACGGAGAAGCCGTCGCCGCGCGTCGCCGCCGTCTCGTCGTTCCTGACGTTCTCGATCGGCGCGGTGATCCCGCTGCTGCCTTACCTGCTGGGGTTCACCTCACTCGCTGCGGCACTGGTCATGGGCGGCCTCGGTCTGCTGCTGGCGGGTGGGCTCGCCGCGGCATTCACGGTGCAGCCGTGGTGGCGCGGCGCGGTGCGGCAGCTCTGCTTCGGTGCGGTCGCCGCCGGAGCCACGTATCTCGTCGGAGTACTGATCGGCGTCAACGGCGCCGGCTGACCCGATGCCGTGCCCGCTGGCGCTCCGAGGGGGTACGGCGGCATCGAGTCAGCCGGCGGCGATCGCCACCGAGCCGCCGCCTTCGCCTCGAGGTTTGGCGCCGATCGGGATCGGACAGGACTTTCTCAGTCGCTGAAGAGGAGGAGAGTCCCATGGGCCACATTCGCCACAAGCGCGGGCTCGCCGGCGCCCTCGTCGGCGTCGCCGCGACCGGGCTCGCGCTGGTCGCCGCGGCGCTCGGCGGTGCGTCGTCGGCAGCCGGCTCCGAACGGTACGCGTCCCCGTCGGGTGGGGCGACGCTTGCCGAGCAGAGCCGATCCGCCGACGACGGCCTGACCGCCGCGTTCCGGTCGGCGGCGCGCCACTATGACGTGACGCAGGCCGTGCTGTTCGCCGTCGGCTACGCCGAAACGCATCTCGACAGCCACGACGGCGAACCGAGCTTCGCCAACGGCTACGGCGTGATGCACCTGGTCGCCAACCCGGCCGACCACACGCTCGCAGCTCCCGCTCGGCTGATCGGAATCGACCGGGAGCGGCTGACGTCGGATTCGGCCGCGAACATCGAGGGCGCGGCAGCAGTGCTCCGGCACTATGCCGACCGGGCCGGGCTCGATCGCTCCGAGCGCGACGACATCGGCGCCTGGTATCCGGCGGTCGCTCGCTACGCCCACTCGTCGAGGTCACGGCCTACGCCTGCAGCACGTACGGCTTCACCTGCGACCGAAGTCACGTCGTGGGCCACTCCGAGGTGCCAGGCAACGACCACACCGACCCCGGGCCGTACTGGGACTGGGACTACTACATGAGCCTGGTCACCGGCACGGAGCCGCCGGAGACCAACTTCAGCACGTGGGGCGAAGGGGTCAACGTGCGCGAGGACGCGTTTCTCTCGTCGCCGGTCGTGACGACGATCCCGGTCCGACCCGGGTGTTTCGTCGAGTGCCAGAAGCAGGGTGACCTGGTCGAGGCCGACGGCTACTCGAACGACTGGTGGGCGAAGCTTCGCGACCAGGGTGGCTACCTGAGCCAGGCCTACATCGACTACCCGGACTCGCCGCTGCCCGGCGTGCCGACCTGCTGAGCTGACGCGGTCCCGCTGATCCGGGACCTTCGGCTCATGCTCCGCCGCGGCTGGGATACCTAGCATTGCGGAGATGTTGTGGGTCGTACGAAGCGGACGGACAGCGTCATGACGTCTGCCGCAGGTTCATCGCCGGTCATCGGCGTCGACGTCGGTGGCACGGGGATCAAGGGTGCCGTGGTCGACCTCTCTCGAGGCGATCTTGCCACCGAACGGATCCGCCTGCTCACTCCGTCGCCGGCGACACCCGACGCGGTGGGCCAGGTCGTCGCGGAGCTCTTCCACCAGATCGGCGTCGACGGTCCGGCCGGCATCACGATGCCTGGGGTCATCCGCGCCGGCGTCGTGGAGACCGCGGCGAACATCGACCAGGCGTGGATCGGTGTGAACGCCGTCGAGCTCTTCTCGAAGACCACGGGCCGATCGGTGAGCGTGGTGAACGACGCCGACGCGGCGGGCATCGCCGAGGTACGGTACGGCGCCGGCCGGGACTCGTCCGGAGTCGTGGTCATGGTCACCCTGGGCACCGGGATCGGCAGCGCCCTCTTCGTCGACGGAGTGCTCGTCCCCAACACCGAGCTCGGGCACCTGCCGCTCCACCACGGTGACGCCGAGGATTGGGCCGCCGAGTCGGTCCGTGAGCACGAGGACCTGTCCTGGAAGAAGTACGCCCACCGGCTGCAGAAGTACCTCGAGCTGGTGGAGAAGCTCCTCTGGCCGCAATTGATCATCATCGGTGGCGGGGTCAGCAAGAAGGCCGACAAGTTCCTCCCCAGGATCGACCTGCGGACCCGGATCGTCCCGGCACAGCTCAGGAACGAAGCCGGAATCGTCGGTGCCGCCGCCCTGGTGCCGACCGAGACCTGACGAGGAGACGTCGATGGCAACTGACAGGCCAATGCAGCTCGGCATGATCGGGCTGGGGCGCATGGGCGCCAACCTGGTGCGGCGTCTGATGCGCGACGGTCACCGCTGTGTCGTCTACGACGTCAATGCCGACGTCGTGAAGGAGCTCGAGGGCGAGGGTGCGACTGGCGCCGGCTCGCTCGAGGAGTTCGTCGACCGGCTGGAGAAGCCACGCGCCGCCTGGCTGATGCTGCCGGCCGCGATCGTCGACCAGACCCTCGACCAGCTGGTCCCCTTGCTGGATGCCGACGACGTCGTCATCGACGGCGGCAACTCGTACTATCGCGACGACATCGCCCGGGCCAAGCGGCTGGCCACGGAGCAGCTCCACTACGTGGACTGTGGAACGAGCGGCGGCGTCTGGGGCCTCGAGCGCGGCTACTGCCTGATGATCGGCGGCGAGGACGCGGTTGTCGAGCGGCTCGATCCGATCTTCAAGACCATCGCCCCGGGCGAGGGGAGCGCGGAGCCGACACCCGCGCGGACCAGGCAGACCGGCACGGCGCCGGACGGCTACTTGCACTGTGGTCCGAACGGAGCCGGGCACTTCGTGAAGATGGTCCACAACGGAGTGGAGTACGGGATGATGGCGGCCGTCGCCGAGGGCCTGAGCATCATCAAGCACGCCGACATCGGCAAGCGGACCCAGGAGATCGACGCGGAGACGACACCGCTGCGCGACCCCGAGGCCTATCAGTACGAGATCGACGTGGGCGAGGTCGCCGAGGTGTGGCGTCGCGGCTCCGTCGTGGGGTCGTGGCTGGTCGACCTCATCGCCGACGCCTTCGCCCGTTCGCCGGACCTCGGCGATTTCGCCGGCCGGGTGTCGGACTCCGGCGAGGGCCGCTGGACCGTGCTGGCCGCGGTGGACGAGGGCGTGCCCGCGTCGGTCATCACGGCCGCGTTGTACCAGCGCTTCGAGTCACGGGACCTCGGTGAGTTCACCGACAAGATCCTCTCCGCGATGCGCAGCGAGTTCGGCGGTCACGCCGAGAAGAGCGGCTGAGCCGAGTCGCGAACGTGAAAGGGCCCGACCGAGACTCACGGGGGGATGTCTCGGTAGGGCCGCGTGCCACCGTACTCGCTCCAGGCCGATGTCGCGATTCGGTCCAGAACGGACGGCCGGCACCCGGCGCCGAGGTCGTCGCTACAGCAGAACGCAAGTCGGCCGGCTGACCTGCAGCGGTTCGCCGAGCGGAGTCGGGAGGCCAGTAAACTCGTCGACCCGGAAGGTCCGTACGGCGTCGGCCTCCTGGTTGGCGACGTAGAGCAGTCGGCCGTCGGGGGAGAGTGCCAGGTCGCGCGGGTGCTCGCCCCGGCACGAGACGTTGGCGTGCAGGCGTACGACCGGACCGTGGACCGAGATCACCGCGATAGTGTCCGGGCCGCGATTCGCGACGTAGCACCAGCGGCCGTTGGGTGTGAGCCGGATCGCCGACGCGAGGCTGCCGTCGACGTCGATGGTCGGGATCGTCGTCACCACGCGGCTCGCCGGGTCGTCGGTGTCGAGGTCGAGCACCGTGAGCGTCGACTGGAGCTCGCCCGCGACGTAGGCGTAGTGGCCGCCGAGTGCGAGGTGGCGCGGCCCACTCCCCGGCGGCATCGGCGTCTCGTCGACCTGGTGGAGCCGCCCGGTGCCGGCGTCGAGCCGGTAGTGCACGATCCGGTCGATGCCCAGGTCGGCCACGAGCACATCCCAGCGGCCGGCCGGGTCGGGTCGGCTGACAGCCATGTGGGCATGCGGGCCGGTCTGGCGGCCGTTCGGCCCGTCGTCGGGTCCGTGCCCGTGGTGTTCGACGACGTCGGTTGCGGGATCGAGGGAGCCGTCGGCCGCGATCGGGATGACCGCGACCGAGCCCGAGCCGTAGTTGGACACGATCACGTACGCCTCGTCGTGATGCACGCCGACGTGGCACGGCTCGGCGCCGCCGGTCGACCGAGCAGGTCCATGCGGGCGCAGTCCACCGTCCGGGGTCGGCAGGAACGCCCGGACCTCGCCGGCCGGATTCTCGAGCACCGCGTAGACGATCCCGGTGGCGGCCCGGGCGAGGTAGCTGGCGTTGCGGGCCGGAGCCATGCCGCCGGCAGGCAGCAGGGCGCCGGTGCTCGAATCCGTTGCGGCGCCGGTGATCCAGCCCTCGCCGCCGGTCGCGTACGAGCCGATCCAGGACTGCCGCCGTGGTGTCTCGACCGAGTCGGGTGTCACCTGAGTCCTCACCGCGTCAGAGTCGTTGTGCGGGCGCGCACACACCCTACCGAGAGGCCGGCGTACACGGCCGTCCACAGGCCCGATCGCAGGGGTAGACCTCCGGTCACTTCGGTGGAAGGATGCCAGCGCAAAGCGGACATATTTCGAGGCCGATGGGCGTGGGTGGGATGCTCGGGGACGACCATGGGGTGGGCTCGCGATGACGAGCGCTGATCCGGCTGCGCTGGCCGAGCAGGTGCGCACGCGGGTACGGGACAGTGGCGTCGATCCGCAACGTAACGCCGCCGCCGTGCGCCGCATCGCCGAAAGTGTCGCCCAGGCCCACGACGAGCGCAGCCTCACCGGTGCGGTGGCGCCGTTGGACGATCTGCCGGCGCTGGTGGACGACCTGGTCGCCCGGGTCGCCGGCTTCGGGCCGTTGCAGCGTTACCTGGACGACCCGGCCATCGAAGAGGTGTGGATCAACGAACCATCGCGAGTGTTCGTCGCGCGTCACGGCCGGCACGAGCTGACCCCGACGATCCTCACCGGCGACGAGGTGCGCGAGCTGGTCGAGCGGATGCTCAAGACGAGCGGCCGCCGCCTCGACCTCAGCCAGCCGTTCGTCGATGCGCTGCTGCCCGGCGGCCATCGACTCCATGTCGTACTCGAGGGCATCTCCCGCGACTTCGCCGCCGTCAACGTCCGCAAGTTCGTCGCCCGTGCCCACAACCTCGACGACCTCGTCTCCCTGGGCACGCTCAACGCCCGCGCCGCCGCGTTCTTGCGAGCCGCGGTCGTCGCCGGACTCAACATCGTCGTGTCCGGCGGCACGCAGGCCGGCAAGACCACGCTGCTCAACTGCCTGGCGGCCGCCATCCCGGGCGCCGATCGAGTCGTGTCGGCGGAGGAAGTGTTCGAGCTCAAGTTCACTCATCCGGATTGGGTCGCCATGCAGACCCGGCAGGCGGGCTTGGAGGGGACCGGCGAGATCCGGCTGCGCGAGCTGGTCAAGCAGGCTTTGCGGATGCGGCCGTCGCGGGTCATCGTCGGCGAGGTCCGGGCCGAGGAGTGCCTCGACCTGCTGCTGGCGCTCAACGCCGGGTTGCCGGGCATGGCCAGCCTCCACGCCAACTCGGCCCGGGAGGCGCTGGTCAAGATGTGCACCCTGCCGCTGCTGGCGGGTGAGAACATCGGTGCCCGGTTCGTGGTGCCGACCGTGGCCACGTCGGTCGACCTCGTCGTCCACATCTCCATCGACACCAGCGGGGTACGCCAGGTCGACGAGATCGTCGCCGTGCCGGGACGGGTCGAGAACGATCTTGTCGAGACCGAGCCGATGTTCGTCCGACTCGACGGGCGGCTGCAACGACTGGCCGGCATGCCGCCGCGCCCGGAGCGCTTCGCTCGCCAGGGCATCGACCTGCGGCGGCTCCTGAGCGGCGAGCCGGCCGACGGCGCGAGTCTGGGTGGTCCGCCGGCCCGGTCCGGTGGCGCCCACACCGCCGACGTCGCCGCGCCCGGTGCGAGCCCCTCCGGAAGGCGAGCCTGACATGGGTGCGCTGCTCGGACTGCTGCTGGGCGCCGGTCTCGTGCTGGTGTGGCTCGCCGCGACCGGTGACGGCTGGCGGCGCGATCGACCGGCGGGGGAGCCGCGGCTGCGCGCTTTGCTGCAGCGGGCCGGCGTCGAAGGTGTCACGCCGAGCGGTGTCGTCTTGCTGAGCATCGCCAGCGCCGCGCTGACCGGCGTCGTCATGCTCGCGGTCTCCCGGACCGTCCCGGTGGCCGTCGTCTTCGCCGTCCTGGGTGGCTATCTGCCGACTGCCGTGCTCAAGAGCCGAGCCCAGCGCCGGCAGCGCGAGTTCGCCGAGCTGTGGCCGGAGGCGGTCGACAACCTGGCGTCGGCGGTCCGGGCGGGCCTGTCCTTGCCGGAGGCCCTGACCCAGCTGGGGTCGCGTGGCCCCGAGCCGCTGCGTGAGCCGTTCGTGAAGTTCGGCCGCGACTACCAGGCCAGCGGCCGCTTCGGCGACAGTCTCGACCTGCTCAAGCAGCGGCTCGCCGACCCGGTCGGAGACCGGATGTGCGAGGCGTTGCGGATCGCCCGCGACGTCGGCGGCGGCGACCTCGGGCGGATGCTTCGCGCCTTGTCGGGCTTCCTCCGCGACGACGCCCGTACTCGCTCGGAGCTCGAGTCCCGCCAGGCCTGGACGATCAACGGCGCCCGGCTCGCGGTGTCCGCGCCGTGGCTGGTCTTGATCCTGATGTCGTTCCAGTCGGAGACGATCCAGCGCTACCAGCGCCCCGCCGGAGCGGCGATCCTGGTTGGCGGCGCCGCGCTGTGCGTGGTCGCCTACCGACTCATGACGCGGCTGGGACGGCTGCCGGTCGAGCGGCGGATCCTGTCATGACCCCGGCAGTCGTGGGTGGTCTGCTCGGGCTCGCGCTGGGCGCCGGTCTCTGGCTGCTGAGCCGTTCGCTGCTCCGATCCCGCCGGCCCGCGCTGTCGGATCGCGTCGCGCCCTATCTGTTCGATCTGCCCGAGGCGCCGCGGCTGCCGACCCAGCCGCGGCCCGCCTCGGCGCCGGCCGCAGTCGGCTGGGCGGTCTTCGGCCCGTCCGTACGCCGGCTCGCCCACGGCGTCGAGAAGGTGCTCGGCGGCACCGGGAGCGTACGCCGTCGCCTCGACCGCCTCGGGTCGCCGCTGACCGCCGAGCAGTTCCGGGTCGAGCAGGTGCAGTGGGGACTCGTGGCGTTCGCGGCGACCGCCGGGTTCGGCCTGCTGTGGTCGCTCCGGTCGCCGCTGGCGCCGATCCCGTTGCTCGTGCTGTGCGGCCTCGCGTTCCTGCTCGGCGTGCTCGGGCGCGACTGGGAGCTCAGCCAGGCGCTGGGCAAGCGCGAGGAGCGGATGCTCACCGAGTTCCCGACCATCGCCGACCTCATGGCGTTGTCGGTCGCTGCCGGCGAGGGTCCGGTCGCCGCCCTCGAGCGGGTGGTCTCGTCGAGCCGTGGCGAGCTGTCGGCCGAGCTGGGCCGAGTGCTCGGCGACGTTCGGACCGGAACGCCGATCGGTCTCGCGATGGATCGGCTCGCCGCGCGCAGCGGCGTGCCGATCATCTCCCGGTTCGCCGAGGGGCTCGCGGTGGCGCTGGACCGGGGCACCCCGCTGGTCGACGTACTGCATGCGCAGGCCGCCGATGTCCGCGAGGCGCAGCGACGGACCTTGATCGAGACCGGAGCCCGCAAGGAGGTGCTGATGATGGTCCCGGTGGTCTTCTTGATCCTGCCGATCACGATCGTCTTCGCCTTCTATCCCGGCTGGGTCGGACTCAACCTGACGACTCCATGACGAGACGAGAGGCAGGCAGATGATGCGACGAGTGTCGGGGGCGATGACGGCCTGGCTGGTCGCCGGGCGAGCCCGATTGGCCGGCCGCTGCCAGCGCGACGAGCGCGGCGACGTGCCGGGCTGGGTGATGATCGTCGTGATGACCGCGGGGATCGTCGGCGTCTTGTGGGTCGCCGCCGAGGACCAGCTCCGCGACATGCTCGACAGCGCATTGAGCTCCGTCACCGGCGACTGATGGGCCCGCGCCGCCGTGACGAGTCGGCTGCTGCGGTGGTCGACTTCGTGCTGATCATGGTCATCCTGGTGCCGCTGGTGCTCGGTATCGTCCAGGTCGGCCTGGTCCTGCACGTACGCAACACGCTCGCGGCGGCGGCGTCGGACGGTGCGAGGTACGGCGCGGGTCTCGACCACTCGCCGGCCGACGGCGCGCAGCGTACGCGTGACCTGATCGACGGCGCGCTGGCGGGCGGCTACGCCGAGGACGTGTCGGCCGCCGCCAGCGAGGTCGACGGCTATCCCGGTGTGCAGGTGCGCGTGCAGGCGGAGGTTCCCGCGCTCGGACTGTTCGGTCCGGCGGTCTCCGTCGACGTCGAGGGGCATGCCGTCGACGAGGTCCTGCCATGACGGCCTGGCGGCGGCTGCGGGAGCGTCGGGACGAGACCGGCACGGCCCTGATCGAGTTCATCTGGCTCGGCCTGCTGCTGCTCGTGCCGTTGGCCTACATCATGCTCATGGTCTTCGACGCCCAGCGCGGTGCCTTCGGGGCGAGCTCGGCGAGCCGGGCGGCCGGGCGGGCGTTCGTGTTGGCGCCCGATCAGGAGACCGCCTACGACCGGGCGGAGCAGGCCGTCGAGGTCGCGCTCGCCGACCAGGGCATCGACTCCGGCGATGCCGACGTCAGCATCACCTGCGAGCCGACGCCGGACGAGTGCCTGACCGCCCGCTCGACGATCACCGTCGAGGTCGTGGTGCAACAGCCGCTGCCGCTGGTTCCGTCGGCACTGGGCGACGACGCGCCGAGCATCCGGCTGTCGAGCACCCATGTGGAGCCCTACGGCACCTATCGCGAGGACCGGCCATGAGGCGACGTCGGTCCGAGGACGGTCAGATGACCGTGATGATCGTCGGCTTCTTCCTCGTCGTGGGCGTGCTCACCGCCGTGGTGATCGACGCGTCGGCGGCCTACTTGCGCAACCAGTCGCTCAACTCCCTCGCCGACGGCGAGGCGCTGGCCGCGGTCGACGGCATCGAAGGGGAGCAGGTCTACAGCGGCGACCTGGACGAGCGGGCGGAGCTCGACCCGAGCCTGGCCGAGCGATACGTCGAGCACTACCTCTCCGACGTCGGCGCCCGCGACGACTATCCCGGCCTGATCTGGTCGGTCCGGCTCCACGACGAACGCGCCGTCGTCGAGTTGTCGGCTCCGATGCGCCTGCCGATCACGCCACCCGGCTGGGACGACTCCACCGTCATCACCGGCGAGGCATCGGCGGTCGTCCCGATCACGTGAGCCGCCGACGCCTCCGTGAGCGGAGCGAACATGCGCGACACACCCAGCGCGTCGCGCATTCGCTCCGCTCAGCGGGCGGCGATGGCCGGACGGCCCACCCCGTACCCTGTCGGGTGTGACCGATGTGGACGTCGATGCGCGGCTCAAGGAGCTCGACGCGACCCTCAGCACGATCGAGGGCGTGCTCGACCTCGACGGCATGCGTGCCGAGATCGCGTCGCTCCAGGAGGAGGTCGCCGCCCCCGACCTGTGGGACGACCAGGCCAATGCCCAACGCGTCACCGGGCGGCTGTCGGCCTTGCAGGGCGAGCTGGAGCGAGTGACCAGCCTGCGGTCGCGTCTCGACGACGTGCCGGTCCTCGTCGAGCTGGCCCGCGACGAGGGTGACGCCGACTCACTCGCCGAGGCCCACACCGAGCTGGCCCGGTTGGAGCAGTCGATCGAGTCGCTCGAGGTCCGGACCCTGCTGTCCGGTGAGTACGACCAGCGCGAGGCGCTCGTGTCGCTGCGCTCCGGTGCCGGTGGCATCGACTCGGCCGACTTCACCGAGATGCTGATGCGGATGTATCTGCGCTGGGCCGAGCGGCACAAGTACCCCACCGAGGTCTACGACACGTCGTACGCCGAGGAGGCTGGCATCAAGTCGGCGACCTTCGCGGTCAAAGCGCCCTATGCCTACGGCACGCTGTCGGTCGAGTCGGGCACGCACCGGCTCGTCCGGATCTCGCCGTTCGACAACCAGGGCCGGCGGCAGACCTCGTTCGCCGCGGTCGAGGTCGTGCCGGTGCTCGAGCAGACCGACGAGATCGACGTACCGGAGGAGGAGATCCGGGTCGACGTCTACCGCTCGTCCGGGCCCGGCGGTCAGAGTGTTAACACGACCGACTCCGCGGTACGGATCACGCACCTGCCGACCGGCATCGTCGTGAGCTGTCAGAACGAGAAGAGCCAGATTCAGAACCGCGCCACCGCGATGACGATCCTCAAGGCCAAGCTGCTCGCCCTCAAGCACGAGGAGGAGCGGGCCACGCTCGACGAGCTGCGCGGCGACGTCGCGGCGTCGTGGGGCGACCAGATGCGGTCGTACGTCCTGCATCCGTACCAGATGGTCAAGGACCTGCGCACCGAGTACGAGACCGGCAACCCGTCGGCCGTGCTCGACGGCGACCTCGACGGCCTCATCGAGGCCGGGATCCGGTGGCGCCGCAGCCAGCAGACCGCCAAGTCTTAGCTGCTCCGCGTCCCATCCGCACCACGGTTACCACGTGAACGTGGTAGGCCGTCACTCGGCACGGTGTGCACCCCATGCAAAGTGAGGCGATACCACGTCAACGTGGTACGCCGACGGCGAGCCGGTGATGCAGATCCTCGACGATGCGGAGTACGTCCTCCGGCGGGGCGCCGATGCGCGCGGCGTGGCGGACTCGGGCGCCGGCAAGGATCAGCTCGAGCCCGTAGTCGAAGGTCGCGTGGTAGGGCTTCACCTGCAGCTCCGCGAACGCCATGTGGGTGAGGGGGAACCGGCTCGGATCCCACAGCTCCCGGAACAGCTCGGTGTCGTCGACTTCGGAGCGTTGCCGATCCCCCTCGGCGTGCCACTCCAGGACGCTGCCACCGACATGTGAGCCGAGCGTGAACAGAAGTTGCTGGCCGTCGACAGGGGTGAAGCCGACCGTCACGAGCGCGCTCAACGCGGACTCGATATGCGGCAGTGACTCGATCGTGGGCCGGTTGCCGGCGACGACCAGATGCGAGTCGCGGTGGGCGACCATCACGTTGAACGTCCCGCGCGTACGCCGGGCGAGCCAGTCCCACCAGGCTTCGCCGGGCTGCGGCGATTCGTACCCCGCAGGCCGTACCTCGGCGATCAGCCGTTCGGCCATCAGGTCGAGCAGTTGCCGCTTGCTCGCGACATGCCAGTAGAGCGTCGGCGCCTGGACGCCGAGCTCGCGGGCGATCCGGCGCAGGGTCACACCGCCCAGGCCGTGGTCGTCCAGCAGCCGCAGGCCGGTGTCGACGATCGACTCGCGGGTGACGGCCATGACGACTCCTCGGGGGCGATGTCGGTTGACACTCTAACAGTGTTAGAGGCATCCTGTGGCCGTGTCTAACGCTGTTAGAGAACGGGAGCGGGCAGCATCCATCGCCATCCGCGGCCTGACCAAGACGTCGGCAAGGGCGACCGCGCGGTCCGAAGCGGTCCGGGGCATCGATCTCGACGTCGAGGCGGGCGAGACCTTCGGGTTTCTCGGGCCCAACGGCGCCGGCAAGTCCACCACGATCAAGATGCTCTGCACGCTGGCCGACCCGACGGCGGGATCGGCCACGGTCGCGGGTCACGACGTGGTGCGGGAGCGGGACGAGGTGCGCCGGCACATCGGCCTGGTGTTCCAGGAGACGACGCTCGACACGTACCTCACCGCGGAGCAGAATCTCCGGTTCCACGCCGAGCTCTACGGTGTGCCGCGATCCGAGCTGGCCCCGCGACTCGACGAGGTGCTCGCCATGGTGGGGCTCGACGAGCGCCGCGGCGACCTGGTCCAGACCTACTCCGGCGGCATGAAGCGCCGGCTCGAGATCGCCCGCGGCCTGCTGCACTCGCCGCGCGTGCTCTTCCTGGACGAGCCGACGATCGGACTCGATCCGCAGACCCGGGCGTCGATCTGGGACTACCTCGGCGAGTTGCATCGCCGCGAGGACATCACCGTCTTCGTCACCACGCACTACATGGACGAGGCCGAGCACTGCGACCGGATCGCGATCATGGACGAGGGCCGCATCGTGGCGCTCGATACGCCGGAGGCGCTGAAGGCCGGCATCGGTGAGGACCGGGTACGGATCCAGACCGACGACGACTCGGCGGCGATCCGGCAGCTCGCCGACCGTTTCGACCTCGAGGCGACGACCGTCGGGGTCGACGGCGGCGGCAGCGCCGTCAGCTTCGGGGTCCCGGGCGGCGAGCAGTTCGTGCCGCGGCTGTTCGGCGGCCTCGACGTCGCGATCCGGTCGGTCACGGTGACCCGGCCGAGCCTGGACGACGTCTTCTTGGCCTACACGGGTCGAACCATCCGCGACGCCGAGGCGGCTGCTCGTCCGGCGCCGCCGTGGGTCAGGAGGTAGCCATGACGACGACCTCGATCACCGCCGTACGCCTGCCGACGACGGGCCTACGGCACCAGTTGCGCGCCACGTCGGTCGTGTGGCGCCGCGAGCTGGTCCGGTTCGCCCGGGACCGGACCCGGGCGCTGACCGGGCTCGTGCAGCCGCTGCTGTTCCTGTTCGTGCTCGGCACGGGCCTGTCGAGTCTGGTGTCGCGCGGCACGGATCTCGACTTCCGGACCTTCCTCTATCCGGGCATCGTCGCGATCTCGGTGCTGTTCACCGCCACGTTCGCCGGCATCTCGCTGGTCTGGGACCGGGAGTGGGGGTTCCTCCGCGAGATGATGGTCGCACCGGTGAGCCGCGCGTCGATCCTGGTCGGCAAGGCTTTCGGCGGCGCTACCGTCGCGACCGCGCAGAGCATGATCATGCTGGCCCTCTGCGGAGTCGTCGGCATCCCGTACGACCCGGTGATGCTGCTCGAGATGGTCGTGCTGCTGTTCCTCGCCGGCCTGATGCTGACCGCGATGAGCCTCGCCATGGTCGTCCGGATCCGGCAGTTCCAGTCGGCGTTTCCGCTGGTCCAGATGGTGATCACGCCGATGATGTTCCTGTCCGGCGCAATGTTCCCGCTGTCGGGCCTGCCGCGTTGGCTGGACATCTTGACGACGCTCAACCCGCTCACGTACGCGGTCGAGCCGATGCGGCACGTCGTGTTCGCGCACCTGGATCTCTCGGCGACCGACCAGGCGACGCTCGATCCGGGTCTGACCTGGGGCGACTGGCAGGTGCCGGTGCTCGTCCAGGTCGGCGTCGTCATCGTGACGACGGTCGCGCTGCTGCTGATCGCCATCGCGCGGTTCGACCGTACGGAGTGAGCAACTGCGTGTGACAGCGAGCCTGGGTTGACCATTTAGGCCGGGGACGTAAACTCGCCGTCTGGCTGGACCGCGCACCCGCGACACCTTCATGCCCCCGACATCCGGCCGGTCTACACACGTGATCCGATTCGAAAACGTCACCAAGGCCTACAACTCGAGCAAGCGGCCTGCGCTGGACTCTGTCGACGTCGATGTCGACAAGGGGGAGTTCGTCTTCCTCGTCGGTGCCTCCGGCTCGGGCAAGTCGACCTTCCTGCGGCTCATCCTGCGGGAGGCCCGACCGACCAGCGGGCGGGTCTACGTCGCCGGCAAGGAGATCAACCGGCTCGCCGGCTGGAAAGTGCCAGGACTGCGCCGCCAGATCGGCACGGTGTTCCAGGACTTCCGGCTGCTGCCCAACAAGACCGTCACCGAGAACGTCGCGTTCGCGCTGCAGGTGATCGGCAAGTCGCGCAGCATCATCCAGCGGGTCGTGCCGGAGACGCTGGAGCTGGTCGGGCTCGGCGGCAAGGGGGACCGGATGCCCGACGAGCTGTCCGGCGGTGAGCAGCAGCGGGTCGCGGTGGCCCGGGCGTTCGTCAACCGGCCGATGATCCTGATCGCCGACGAGCCGACCGGAAATCTCGACCCGACGACGTCGGTGGGGATCATGAAGCTGCTCGACCGGATCAACCGGACCGGCACCACCGTGCTCATGGCCACCCACGACTCCGGCATCGTCGACCAGATGCGTAAGCGAGTGATCGAGCTGGACTCCGGGCGTGTCATTCGTGACCAGTCGCGCGGCGTCTACGGCTACCAGAACTGACCTCCACGGACTACCGAAACCATGCAGATCAGACACATCTTCTCCGAGCTCGGCACGGGCTTGCGGCGCAACATCTCGATGTCGATCTCGCTGATCGTCACGATGTTCGTCTCGCTGACCCTGGTCGGGTTCGCCCTGATGGTGAACGCCCAGACCGACAAGACCGAGGAGTACTTCGGCGATCGCCTCCAGTTGCAGGTGATGCTCTGCGCCGACGAGACCAGCACCGGGCCGTGCATCGATGGCGAGGTCACCGACGCGGAGCGGAACGCCATCGAGACCGCCCTCGGCGACAATCCCGAGGTGGAGGCGGTCGACTATCGCAGCCAGCAAGAGGCGTACGACAAGGCCCAGCAGCTCTACGGTCAGACGCCGGCCGGCGCGAAGCTGTTCGAGGTCACCGAGGCGAAGGACTTCTCCGCGTCCTATTTCGTGACGCTCAAGGATCCGAACGAGTTCGCCGGTGTCCAGGGACAGGTGACCGGAATGGCCGGCGTCTCGGCGACCAAGAACCTCAGCGAGGAGCTCGAGCCCCTCTACAAGCTGCTCACGTGGGCGTGGCGTTGGTCGCTGATCATCGCGGGCATCCTGATCGTCGCGGCGATCCTGCAGGTGTCCAACACGATTCGGCTGACGGCGTACGCCCGGCGCCGCGAGATCGGGATCATGCGGCTGGTCGGCGCCTCGACCTGGCACATCCAGCTGCCGTTCGTCCTCGAGGCGGTGCTGGCGGCCACGATCTCGGGCCTGTTGGCCTGTGCTGCGCTCGCGGCGTTCGTCCAGTTCTTCGTCAACGGCTTCATCCTCGACTCGTCGCTCTATGCGGTGACGGACTGGGTCGGCTGGAACGAGGCGTTCTCGGCGGGCCTGGTGACTATGGGATTCGCCGTGCTTTTGGGGCTGATCCCGACACTCGTGATGACACGCAAATATCTCGACGTCTGACGCCGGTCCGTTACGGTCGTCTGGAGTGTCCCCAACGGACAGGTACCGAACCATGGCTCGGCTCTTCCCGCACGGTCGCCGCCAGTGGCTCATAGCGACGGCGTTGGCGTCCGCGCTCGGCGTGCTCGCGACCACGGCATCGACGCCGCAGACCCCGGCTGCAGCTGCCGCCCCGTCCACCGATCCCGACGATCGGCGCGACGACCTCAAGGACCGCAAGGCCGACGTCAACGATCGCCTGCACGGCGCGCACAGTGATCTCGACGAGTCCAGCGCGCAATTGCAGGCCGCGGTCCTCGCTATGACGTCCGCCCAGACGAAGCTCGCCGCAGCCCAGGAGGTACTGGACCGCACGCGTGGTCAGCTCAAGGCCGCGGAGGCACTGGATCAGCTGATGCAGGAGCGGCTCGCCGACGCCGAGCAGCGGCTGGCCGCCGCCGAGGACGCCCTGGCCGACGCCCGGCACGCGGTCACGGATGCCGAGGACAAGCTCGCCGACTTCGTCGTGGCCTCCTACGAGTACGGCAGCCCGGGCCTGGTGAGTCTCGGCATCGTCCTCGAGGGCGGAAGCCCGTCGGAGTACGGTGAGCGGATTTCACTCGCGGATTCGGTCGCCGACGCGCAAGCCTCCGTGATCGACGAGCTCGAAGCCACCGAGACGCTGTCGAAGGCTCGCGAGGCCGCGGTCGAAGCGCTGCGCGACGAGGTTGCCAAGCGGCGCGCCGAGGCCGCCGAGAACCTCGATCGCAAGATCGAGCTCGAGGCGCAGGCCGAGGCGCAGACCCGAGAGGTCGAGGCGCTCGTGGCGGAGCGCGTGGCGGCCGAGCAGGCGGCCGAGCAGGCCAAGCAGATCGACCTGCAGCGGATCGAGGAGCTCGAGGCCAAGCGGGAGGAGATCAAGGACCGGCTGGCCCGGATCGCCGAGCGCATGAACGGCCCCGACATCCAGGTCAACAACTCCGGTGGCTGGCTGTCCTATCCGGTGAGCGACACCTACATCACGTCGCCCTACGGCATGCGTTTCCACCCGATCCTGCACTACTGGAAGCTGCACGACGGGACCGACTTCGGCGCCGGCTGCGGCACGCCGGTCTACGCCGCCGCGAGCGGCTCGGTGGTCTCGGCCTACTACGACAGCGCCTACGGCAATCGGATCACCATCTCGCACGGCAACGTCAACGGCGTGGGACTCGCGACGTCCTACAACCACCTGACGAGCTTCGCCGCGAGCAACGGCGAGCACGTCGAGCGCGGTGAGCTGATCGGCTACGCCGGCACGACCGGCTGGTCGACCGGCTGCCACCTGCATTTCATGGTTTACGAGAACGGCTCCACCGTCGATCCGATGAGCTGGCTGTAGGCGCTGGTCGGCTCGTCGGCGAGCAGCCGGTCCCCTCACGGCGGGCGGAAACCCGGTTGCCGGGTACGGAATACTGACGCGGATGGCCAAGGAACGCGGGCGCAAGGTCGTGACGACCAATCGCAAGGCACGTCACGACTACCACATCGAGGACACGTACGAGGCCGGCCTGGTGCTGACGGGCACCGAGGTCAAGTCGTTGCGTGCCGGACGCGCCACCCTCACCGACGGCTTCGCCGAGGTGGACAGGGGCGAAGCCTGGCTGTTGGGGGTCTACATCCCGGAGTACACCCAGGGCACCTGGACCAACCACGATCCGCGCCGCCGGCGCAAGCTGCTGTTGCATCGCCAGGAGATCGACCGGATGGCGTCCAAGGTCGCCGAGCGTGGCCTGACGCTGGTTCCGTTGGCGCTGTACTTCAAGGACGGCCGGGCCAAGGTCGAGCTCGCCCTGGCCCGCGGCAAGCGGACCTACGACAAGCGGCAGGCGCTGGCCGCGAAGGAGGCCAAGCGCGAGGCCGAGCGGGCGATGGGACGGCGCGCCAAGGGCTACGACGAGTGACGGGGCCGGCGACCGACGCCGAGGTTCCCGCCTGGTGGCGCCGGCTCGGGCTGCCCGGCCTTGCCGACGTCCACGTGCACTTCCTGCCGTCGCCGGTGATGAACCGCGTCTGGGAGCACTTCGACGCCGCCGGTCCGATGCTCGGCCGGCCGTGGCCGATCCGCTACCGCGGCAGCGACGACGAGCGGCTCGCGACCCTCCGCGCTCTCGGCGTCCGATGGCACGGCGCTTTGCCGTACGCCCATCGCCCCGGCATCGCGACCTATCTCAACGACTGGGCGGCCGGTTTCGCGGATCGGACGCCGGGCTGCCTGCGCTGTGCGACGTTCTATCCGGAGCCGGGCGTCGTCGACGAGGTGAACCGACGGTTGGAGTCGGGCACGCAGTTGTTCAAGATCCATGTGCAGGTGGGGGATTTCGACGTCCGCGACCCCGTCCTCGACCCGGTCTGGGGACGGCTCGCGGATGCGGGTACGCCGGTGGTCGTCCACGCCGGCTCCGGTCCGGTGCCCAACCGCCACACCGGGCCGGGTCCGATGGCCAACCTGCTGGCGCGGCATCCGTGGCTGTGCGCGATCATCGCCCACCTCGGGGCACCGGAGTATGTGGAGTTCGTCGAGCTCGCCGAGCGGTTCGAGCGCGTCCATCTCGACACGACCATGGCGTTCACCGACTTCTTCGAGGCCGACGCACCGGTGCCGCGGTCGCTGCTGCCGCGCCTCGCCGAGCTGAGCGACCGTGTACTGCTCGGGTCGGACTTTCCGAACATCCCGTACCCCTATGCCCACCAGCTCGACGCCTTGGACCGGCTCGGCCTCGGCGACGACTGGCTGCGGGCGGTGTGCTGGGACAACCCGGTCCGGCTTGTCGGGTTGCCGGGATAACCGATCTGGAATAGCCCGCCCGTCCAGTACGCTATGCCGAGTGTGACAACTCAAGAGGGGCTGATCGGTTTCGACTTCGGTCGTTCGGTTCAGGAGAAGCGGGTCGAGGACCCAAGGTCATCTCGTTAACGATCCTTGGAACCCAAAACTGCCAAGGCTAAGCAGGCAGACTTCGCCCTCGCCGCCTAAGGCGACTAGGTGAAGGGTCGGCCTGGGATCGCCTCCATCCCAGTCACCGGCCTCATTGCGGAGGCTTGCTGGTCAGGTCCGGCCGCGGGATCTGACTGGGACTCTTACAGCGGCTGAGCCTGTCGGTGACGTCGTCTGCGCGAACACCGGGGCTGAGAAAACGTCCTGCAGACTGCACCCGGAGAAGTCCTGAGTCGGCGTCGGAGGACGCGGGTTCGATTCCCGCCAGCTCCACTCACGGTCGTGCGGTGACCGCCGTGCGGCCCCCCGGGCCGGTTGCCGGCCCGGGCCTAGTTGTCGCTCCTGTCGATCCCGTGGACAGAGCCGAGCTCTCTGAGTCCCTCCTCGATGATCTCTCGGGCCTCGGAGTAGTCACGGAACGCTGCGGCGTCACCCAGCTCGAGGAGCCAGCTCTCGAGACGCTGGCGATACTCCCGCTCGAAGGCACGCATGTCCCCGACCTCGCGAACGAGCCGGTCGCGCTCGTGGTGGTCGCGCTCGGCCTTGAAGTCGCGGGCGGCCCTGACGATCTTGAGCTGGTCCACGCGCTCCTCGAGCCCGAGTGCGACCTCGTTGGCAGTCCGATCCTTGGGATCGAGTAGCAGCTCCAGGATCTGTCGCCGAAGTACGTCTTCGGGCGTGGCCTGGGCCGAGTGGATCCGTTTGTTGAGGGCCTTCAGGCTTCCCGCGAGCTCATCCTCGGGGTCACGCGCCGCATCCTCAGGCTCCGCTTGATCGAAGGTCGGAGGAACGAACCGCTGGGCCTTCGGCTCCCTGGACTCCTTCGGTCCGCGTGCTCGCCCCTGGATCACGGCATCTTCTGGCGTGCTGCTGACGAGGTGTCTCGCCTCCTGGAGGTCGAGATCGAAACCTGGCGGGAGATCGTCTTGATCCAGCTCGCCATCCTCGAGCAGCTTCTCGACGTCCGGCAGGAGTTGGGCGAGCGTCTCCACACTCTTGAGGAAGTCCTGGGTCAGATCCTCAAGGCTGACGTACCGCTCGCGAGCGTGCTGCACCGCATGCAGGAACTTGTTGAGTCGGTTGAGCCGCGCCGGCGGACCCGACAGAAAGCCGAGCGGTGTCCCCAGGACCAGGGAGAGCTCCAGGCCCTCGCTCAGGCGTACGGGACGGCCCCCGACCTCGATGCGGGCGACCGTGCTCTGGTGGAAGTTCGAGAATCCTGCCTCGGCCATTCGCTTCGCGAGCGCCGTCTGAGACATCCCCTGCTGCTCCCGCGCGGCCCGCATGTTCTCGCCGAACCACCGCTCTTTGTCTGTGGTTGTCGATGACTGCTGGGAGTCGGACATTCGGCGAGACTATCACGTACGGGTGGAGAAGCCACCCCCTGACGGTGTATTCGACGGTGATGCGACAAGCGTGCTCAGCCGAGCCGTCGATACACGCCCACTGTCATCGACAGGGTGACCGCGGTCTGCTCCGGGAGCCGCCCGATCCGGTCGCTCAGTTCCTCGACGTCGGCATGCCAGGCGCTCGGCCCCATCGCCGCGAATGCTTCCACCTCCGCATGGGAGAGTCGCAACGTGGCCGTCACGGTCTCCTGGTCCAGCCGTACGAAGCTCGAACCGAGCTGAGCCGCCAGGCGCCGCGACTTGTTCTGATCGACTGTCACGAGATCCAGGGCGGAGACCAGCTCATTGAGGTGCGCGCTGGTCGGGGTCACCACGAGCAACCGGCCTGAGGGATGCAGGATGCGAGCCAGCTCCGGCGCGTTGCGGGGTGCGAACACGTTCAGCACCACTGCTGCGGCGGCGTCGGCGATCGGGAGCCCGTGCCAGATGTCGCAGGCCACGGCGCCGACTCGCTCATGTGCCCGAGCCGCTCGGCGAAGGGCGGGCTTGGATACGTCGAGCGCGAGCCCGGCTCGATCGGTCAGCCGTTCCAGTACGGCAGCCAGGTAGTAGCCCGTGCCGGCGCCGAGATCGACCACACATCCCGGATTGTCGGTACGGTGCTGCTCGGCAAGGGCCGCCAGCCGCGTCGCCGCCAGCTCGTAGTGACCGGCGGTCAGGAATCGCTCCCGGGCGTCGACCATCGCCGCGGTGTCGCCCGCCTCGCCGCGCCAGCCGGCCGGGAGCAGGCTCACGTATCCCTGACGTGCGATGTCGAAGGTGTGGCCGGACCCGCAGCGCAGCGATCCGTCCACCTTCGCCATCGGCCCTCCGCAGTAAGGGCAGACGAGGTAGGGGACCACATCCTCGAGCACAGCTCGATGCTCTCAGCTCCGCAAGCGAGAGCCTGCAAAACCCGGAGGCGTCCGACCTGGCGGAGTCACTGATCGAAGAAGCCGCCGGATCGAAGCGCCGTGGCGTGCTGTCCGCGTTGTGGAAGCGACTTCAAGAAATCGCTCCGGTCGTGTCGTCGCTGACCGGATCGGCGGCCGTCGTCACCAGCCTGATCGCCTGATCGATCGGCCCGTCACCGACGTGGAGGACGAGCCGGGCGCGCTGCCTGGTCGGTCCCACCAGCCGAGCGTTCGGCAGGTCGCTCCGGGTCGTCTTGGCGCGAGCAGCGGCCGCGCTCATGCCGCCCTGCCGGTGCCGGACGATCAGCCGGCTCTCGAGCAAATCCAGGTCGGCGTCGACGAACCAGGCCTCGTCCAACGCGGTCCGCACCGACGCCCAATCGCCTGTGTCGAGGAGAACGTAGTTGCCTTCGGTGATCGCGATCTGAACGTCCGGGGTGAAGACGACCCCGCCGGGCACGGTCGCCTCGATGCTTCGGTCGAACGTCGGCCACGCGACATCGGCGTCGCCGTCGTGACGTACGGACGTGAGCCGACGCGCATATCCGGCGGCGTCGAACGTGTCGGGCTCGCCCTTGCGGTCCAGCGCGTCGTCGGCCTGCAGCCGAGCGTTGGACAGATGGAAGCCGTCCATCGGCGCGATCTCCGCGAGGCGGCGGCCGGACCGCCGGTTGAGCTCGTCGCGAAGCGCGATCGAGAGGGTCGTCTTGCCGGCCGCGGGCGGTCCGGCGATGCCGAGGACGTAGCGCAACCCCGGGTCGGGACGCCGAGCTGCCCGGACCGCCACCGCCGCGGCGAGCTCCGCCAGCGAGATCGCCCGATCGCTGCCACTCGGCACGATGCTCCACCCTCCACGGTCGGCCAGGTCGTACGGCATCGCCGCCGCCGCTGGCTAGCCTGCTGCTGTGCGGCCCGATCTCATTGTGCTGTCGCGAGTCAGCTACCGCGATCGCGACGTCTCGGCGCCACGGCTGCGCAGCCTGCTCGCGCTGCTCGCCAGTGACCTGCGCGCCGGCAGCAGCGCCGGTCGACTTGTCGACCGGCTGTGGCCCGACGAGCAGCCGGAGCACCCCAGCAAGGCGCTGCAGATCCTGGTGTCTCGCGCCCGGTCCCAGTTCGGCGCCGATCTAATCGCGAACACCCCCAACGGATATCGCCTCGCACTCGACGAGGGTCAGGTCGACGCGTCGATCGTCTTGCGCCAGGCCGCCGAAAGCGCTCGGCGAGCCCGCGCCGGTGACCATGCGGCGTCGCTGGCGGCCGCCGAGGCGGGTCTGGAGCTCTGGGAGGGCCCACCGAGTGCCGACCCGGCTCCCGACGATCCACTCGCCACGCTCCGGGCCGACCGGGCGGCTACGCATCGCTCACTGACTCGGAGCCGGGCGCTGGCGTTGTCGCGGCTGGGCCGCCCGGCCGAGGCGATCGAGTCGCTGACCGTACTCGCGGCGGAGCGGCCCCGCGACGAGGAGCTGCTGCTGGAACTGCTTCGCGCCGAGGCGGCAACCGCAAGCCCGGCGGCAGCGCTGGCGCGATTCGAGACCTACCGGGCCGAACTCCGCGACGAACTCGGAGCGGACCCCGGCGCCGCACTCCAGTCGCTGCACCTCGAGCTCCTGGCGGACGCGGCGCCGACGGTGCGGCGCGGAGTGCAGCACGAGCCCAACCCGCTGGTCGGTCGCGACGACGACATCATCGCGGTCGAGGCCCTGCTGCACTCGTCGCGGGTCACGTCGATCGTCGGAGTCGGCGGGCTCGGGAAGACCCGACTGGCACACACGGTGAGCCGACGCGCCGAGCAGCGGGCCGTCCACTTCGTCGGCCTCGCTGGAATCGCCGCGGACGCCGACGCGGAGGTCGCCGAGGAGGTCGCATCGGCGCTCGGCCTCGGCGATGCTCGGCCGTTGGGGGCCGGGATGCCACCCCCGTCGTCGGACGTCGTGGCCCGGATCGCGGAGGACCTCGGATCCGCGCCGACGCTCCTCGTTCTGGACAACTGCGAGCACGTGCTCGACGGTGTCGTGGACCTTGTGGGTGCCCTGATCGCGTTGACCCGAGACCTGCGGGTGCTCACCACCAGCCGGGCTCCGCTGGGGCTCTCGTCCGAGTCGGTCTATGTCCTGCCGGAGCTCGGCCTGGCGACGTCGGTCGAGCTGTTCGAGCAGCGCGCTCGTTCTGCTCGCCCCGGAGTCGACTTGCCGACCGATGCCGTCGCCGCGTTGTGTCAGCGGCTGGACGGGCTGCCGTTGGCCGTCGAGCTGGCGGCCGCCCGGGTCCGGGTCATGTCGGTCGAGGAGATCGGCCGCCGGCTCGACGACCGGTTCGGCCTGCTTCGGGGCGGTCCCCGGGACGCTCCGAAGCGCCATCACACGCTGCGGGCCGTCGTCGACTGGAGCTGGAACCTCCTCGACCCGGCCGGGCAGCGCGCGATGCGTGGGCTGTCCATGTTTCCCGGCGGCTTCACGGCCGACGCGGCGAGACAGCTGCTCGGGGCGGACGTCATCGACGTGGAGTCCGCGCTGGAGCACCTCGTCGAGCAGTCGCTGGTCAAGCTGGAGGACACCGCGACCGGCGCCCGGTTCCGAATGCTGGAGACGGTACGCGAGTTCAGCACCGCCCAGTGCGAGGCGGCCGGCGAGACCGAACGTACGGTCGCGGCGTTCCTCGCCTGGGCCCGGGCATTGGGCGTCGCCCATCACGACGCGCTCTTCGGCGCCGACCCGTACTCCTCGCTGGATCTGATCCGGGCCGAGCACGACAACCTCGTCGCTGCCTTGCGGCTGGCGCTGGACCGAGACGACGCGGCCACGGTCGCGGCGACGGTTGCGGTGCTGGCCGGACTCTGGGCGATCGAGGCCAACTACGACCGGCTGCACAGCGCGATCGACGACACGGCGTGGCTGCTGTCGCATTTCCGTCCGGAACCGGACCTGGTCGAGACGACGCGTGCGGCCTTGATGCTGTGCGCGCAGTACGCCTATGCGATGGAGGGGCCACGGGCGATGCGGTCCCTCGTCGCGCTCCGCCGGCTGCCACCAGCCCAGCCGGGCACTCTCGGTTACGCCGGCACGCTGGTGCTCGGTGCGGTGACCGGCGCGCCGTCCGACGTGGAGACGCTGAGTCGTAGTGACGATGGCCTCGTCGCCGCCGTCGCCGGCACCCTTGCCAGCTACCTCTGGGAGACCGAGGGAGAGGTCGGCCGGGCGATCGCGGCGGCGGAGCGCGCGCTCGCGGGCTTCGAGCAGCATGGCATCGTCTGGCTTACGGCGCTGGCGCACTGCCGGCTCGGTGAGCTCCTGCTCCAGGTCGACGGCGCGCGCGAGGTCCGCGAACATCTCACCGCCGCACTACCGACGTTGGATCGGCTCGGCGCCCGATCCGACGCGACCGGCATTCGCTGGTGGCTCGTGCTGGCCAGCGTGCAACTCGGCGAGTTCGACGACGCCGAGCGTTGGCGGGCCAGCGTCGTCGCTCCGGGCGCCTCCGCCGAGCAGGCCGGCGCCCGTGGCTATGACCTCGCGGTGCTGGCCGAGCTGGACCTCGCGAAGGGGGAGGTCGATTCGGGTCTCGAACGCTGGCGAGCGGTGATCGCCGCACTCACGGACTCCAGTGCGGCTGCCCTGTGGGGCATCTCGCTGGAGCGCGACCCGTGGGTGATGGAGGCCAAGGCGGTCGCCGTGGTCGCCCATGCCCAGCACGGCCGCGCCGAGCTGGTGTCCGACGTCGCCGCCGAGCTCTCCGGTGAGCTGGAGCAACTGCTAGCCGATCCGCTCGAGAATCCGCCGCCCTATCTGGTCGAGTCCACGATGGCGGGAACGATCCTGCTCGCGCTCGCGATGGTGGATCTCGACCGTGCGGGCCGGAGCGGCGACAGCCGTGCCGCGGTCACCGGAGCACGGCTCGCAGCGCTGGCCGAGCGGTTCCGCTTCAGCCGGAACTTCCAGCCCACCATGTCGGCCGATCGGGCCCGACATGCCGCCGAGCAGGCGGAGCCGGAGGCGTATTCCGCCGCCGTCTCCGCCTACTCCGGCCTCGAGCTGGGCGAGCTGCGCGCGACCGCGCTGGCCGTACTCGCCGAACGCTCCTAGTGCGCCGGGTCGCGGTTGTAGAGCCGCTTCGCCCACAGGTAGCCCCCGACGGTCAACGCTACCGACCAGGCGACGGTGAGTATCGCATTGTTGCCGATCGGCGTGCCCAGCCACAGCCCGCGCAGGGTCTCGATGGCGGGCGTGAACGGCTGGTACTCGGCAAACCAGCGGATGCCGGCCGGCATCGAGTCAGTCGGCACGAAGCCGCTGCCGAGGAAGGGCAGGAGCATCAGCGGCATCGGCAGATTGCTCGCCGCCTCGACCGACTTGGACACCAACCCGAGCGCCACGGTCAGCCAGGTGAACCCCAACGACAGCAGCCCGAGGATGCCGAGCGCCGCGATCCACTCCATCAGGTTCGCGTTCGGCCGGAAGCCGACGAGCAGGGCGACGCCGAGGACGACGGCGAGTCCGAGCATCGCCTGGATCACGCTCCCGAGAGCATGTCCGGTGAGCACGCTGACCCGAGCGATCGACATGGTGCGAAAGCGGGCGATGATGCCTTCGGTCATGTCCATCGCGACCGAGATGGCCGTGCCCTGGGCGGTGCTGGCGATGCTGAGCAAGACGATGCCCGGGACGACGTAGTTGGCGTAGTCGCTGCGATCGCCGGCCGGACCGTCGAGGCCGGCGCCGAGCGTGCCGCCGAAGACGTACACGAACAGCAGCAGGAAGACGATCGGGACGCCGACCAGCAACAGCGGGACGGACGGATAGCGCTGCATGTGCTTGAGGTTGCGCCGCAGCATGGTCGCCGAGTCGGCGACGGTGTAGGACAGGGTGCTCATCGGGTCTCGACCCTTTCGTTCTTGTTGGGCCCGGTCAGGGCGAGGAAGACGTCGTCGAGGTCGGGCGTGTGCACGGTCAGCTCCTCGACCTCGATCGACTCGTCGTCGAGCCGATCGAGCAGGCTCTTCAGCGCGCGCAGGCTGCCGTCGCTCGGGACCTGCAACGTGAGTCCGGCGGCGGGGTCTCCCTGGCCGTCGAGGGCCTGGGCGGCCGACTCCAGACCGCGAGCGTCGGCGAACCGAAGCCGGACGTGGCCGCCGGGCACCAGTCGCTTGAGCTCTTCGGGAGTGCCCTCGGCGACCAGCCGGCCGCCGTCGAGCACGGCGATCCGGTCCGCCAGCTCGTCGGCCTCCTCGAGATACTGCGTCGTCAGCAGGATCGTGACGCCGTCGTCCACGAGATCGCGGATGCTCTGCCACACCGTGCGCCGGCTGCGCGGATCGAGGCCGGCGGTCGGCTCGTCGAGGAAGATGATGCGGGGGTCGCCGACCAGGGTCATCGCCAGGTCGAGCCGTCGCCGCATGCCGCCGGAGTACGCCGACACGGGCTTCTTCGCGGCGTCGACCAGGTCGAACCGCTCGAGCAGTTCGGCGGCGAGCCGGCGGCCGGGGCCCTTGCCGAGGTGTCGCAGGTCCGACATCAGACGGAGGTTCTCCTCGCCGGTGAGTAGGTTGTCGACCGCCGAGAACTGTCCGGTGACGCCGATCGCCGCGCGGACGCCGTCGGGATCGCCGGCCAGATCGTGACCCGCGATGCGTACGTCGCCGACGTCGGCGCCGATCAGAGTGGACAGGATCTGGACGGTGGTGGTCTTGCCGGCGCCGTTGGGCCCGAGCAGCGCGAAGACCGTCCCTTTCGGCACGGTCAGGTCGATGCCGTCGAGCACGACGTTGTCACCGAAGGCCTTGCGCAGCCCGGTCGCCGCGATCGCTGGGGGAGAGCTCGTCGTGGTTGTCATGTCGCCACCGTGCGGCGGCCCGGGATCGTGGCGGTTTCAGCGCGGTTTCACGGCCGGTTTCAGGCGGTCCGACCCGGTCGAGGACGTCTGATTCGTCCAAGCGTCCCGCCGCGGCACTGGCCTACCGTGAGGGCATGACTCCACGATTCGATGCCGTCGGCCTCGTCGTCGCCGACATGGGCAAGGCCCTCGCGTTCTACCGGCGACTCGGGCTCGACATTCCGTCCGACGCCGACTCCGCGCCGCATGCCGAGGCCGAGCTGCCCGGCGGCTTGCGGCTGCTGTTCGACACCGTCGAGACGATCCGCTCGTTCGACCCCGACTGGACTCCGGCCCAGGGCAGCCGGGTCGACCTGGCGTTCGTCTGCGACAGTCCGGAGGACGTGGACCGGACCTACGCCGATCTGGTCGGCGCCGGCTACGAGGGCCACAAGGAGCCCTGGGACGCCTTCTGGGGGCAGCGCTATGCGGTTGTACGCGATCCCGACGGGAACGGCGTCGACCTGTTCGCCGCCCTGCCGTCGGCCGACGAGTAGCCCAGGAGCGTCCGCAGGGTGACGCCGGTCAGCGCCTTCACGTCGCGGGCGAGATGGGCCTGGTCGGCGTAGCCCGATGCCACGCCGACATCGGCCAGCGGGAGGCCGGACCGGGCGAGTGACAGCGCGCCGTCCATGCGAAGCACCCGGGCCAAGGTCTTCGGGCCGTAGCCGAAGGCGGTCCGGCAGCGCCGATGCAGTTGGCGCTCGCTGAAGCCGACCTGGTCCGCCGTGGCGGCGACCGTGTGGCCGTCCCGCAAGGCCTCGGTGATCGCGTAGACCACCGGATCGGGCGGCTCGGCCCGGCCCAGCCGGGCGGCCGCCATCGCCTCGAGCAGTCGGCCGGGTGAGCGGGCCGCGGCGACCTGCTCGGTCAGCTCGGCGACGTGGGACTCGGGCCAGAGGTCACTGAGCGGAATCCGCTGGTCGGTCAGCTCGTGCGCCGGGATGCCGAGCACGGCGGGCCCGGTGCCAGGCGCGAAGCGCAGCCCGGTGAACGACGCTCCCGGCGGGCTGACACCGAGGTGCGGTCCGGTGTCCGGCCCCGCGACGAGCAGCCTGCCGTCGGACCAGATCAGGTCGAGACAGCCGTCCGGCACGACCCGGTAGGCGCGGGTCGACGGCTCGGCGCGCCGGGTCCACACGGTCGCGTCGAGCCGGCGAGACGGACACTCGCGGTACATCTCGCCCAACGCTACGCGGGCGAGCCGACAGCAGTCCGACCGCGGCCAACCGCCATGATGGGCAGGTGCCAGCCGTACGCGAGATCCTGATCGGCCACCGCGCCGGTGACCACGTCGTGCTGGCCGTGCGGGGCCGGCTGTTCCCCGAGGGTGACGACCCCGACTGGCTGTGGACGTCGCTGACCGTGCGGATCGGCGGGTTCGGTTGCCAGCTCGAAGGCGATGTCCGGGCTGCCGAGCTGCGCCGGTTCCGGACCGGACTCGAGGAACTCCACGACAGATCCGCGACCGAGGCGACCCTCTCGACGGAGGACGACTGGCTCTCCCTGGAGTTGGTGTCCGCCGCCGACGCGATCGGTGTCGCGCTGCGGGTCCATGACCAGGCCGCCCCGCCCAACGAGCTCCGCGGTCGCCTGGACGGGCTCAGCCGGGACAGTCTGGTGACCGCGATCGAGACGCTGCACGAGGTCGATCGGGCCTATCCGTCCGGCGAGAAACCGGTGGACGGTGGCGACGGTCGGCGCCGATGATTCCGGGCATGACCGAGCTGCGGTGGAGCGACCAGGCGGCGGAGTTTCTGACGTTCGCGGGAGACTACCTGCGGAGCCGGCCGGCCGAGCACAGCGTGATCCTCACCAACGCCGCCCGCCGGGGCGACGCCGACGCCGCGGACAACCTCTGGGGCTGGGTCGTCTCGCCGGAGGGTGCGGTCATCGCGGCCGCCATCCACACGCCGCCGTTCGGTGCGTACCTGTCGCTCGGTTCGGACACCGCGATCGCGGCGCTGTCCAGGGGCTTCCACGAGCGGGGTCGGGCCTTGCCCGGTGTGGGCGGACTCCGGCAGCAGGTCGAGGTGTTCGCCGCCGACTGGGCCGGCCGCGCCGGCGCCGAGGTCAAGACGCAGATGCGGCAGGGGGTCTACGTCGCCGACGCCGTGACCCCACCGACCGGCGTGCCGGGGCGGCTGCGTCGCGCCGTGACCGATGACATCGAGCTGCTGAGCGAGTGGGTCGAGGCCTTCCACGTCGACACCGGCCTGCCGGGCGAACCGGGACGCGAGCTCGAGGACCGGATCCAGAACGACCGGCTGTTCGTCTGGATCGTCGACGAGCAGCCGGTGTCCATGACGGGCGCGACGCCGCCGGCCGCCGACGTGAGCCGCGTGCAGTACGTCTACACGCCCGTGGACCAGCGAGGCCACGGCTACGCCAGCGCCTGCGTCGCGGCCGTGACCGCCCGGGAGCTCGCCGAACCGGGGCGCACCTGCATCCTCTACACGGACCTGGCGAATCCCACGTCCAACGGCATCTATCAGGCCGTCGGCTATCGGCTGCTGGGCGAGGCGGTGCAGCTCGGCTTCGGCTGAGTGCCGTCGGGCCGCGTCAGCGCAGGGGGACGAAGCGGTAGGCGCCGTGCTGCGTCGTACGCGGCGGCGCCACTCCGTCGCGGGTCAGGCGCAGCAACGTCCCGGCGACCGGCAGGACCATGACGCCGTCCGGGCCGAGCTGCTCGACCAGGTCGGCCGGCACCGTGTCGGCCTCGGCGGAGACGAGGATGCGGTCGTACGGTGCATCCGTGGGCCAGCCCAAGACGCCAGGCTTCGCCTCATGGAGATGGGCCCACGGCACGGCGTACCGCTGCACGTTGCCGGCGCCCCACAGCGCCAGGTGGGAGTCGATCTCGACGCCGACGACCTGCCCCCTCGGCCCGACCAGATGGGCGAGGATCGCCGTGGTCCATCCGGAGCCGGCGCCGACGTCGAGCACCCGCATGCCGGGGTCGACCTGGAGCAGGGCGACCATGTCGGCCACCGTGCTCGGCTGCGAGTTGGTCTGGCCGCCACCGATCGGCAGCGGCCGGTCCTCGTCGGCCAGCGGTCGCTCGCGGGGCGGCAGGAAGTCGCGACGGTCGGTCCACGCCATCGCGTCCGACACCCGGCGTACGTCATCTCGGTGCCGCACGGTCTCAGTGTGCATCATGGAGTGTGTGGCTCGTCGCCTGCGCTCGTCGCGCACCGTCAACCGTCGGCAGATCGACAACGACGTCTACAACCGGCTCGCCGACGAGTGGTGGGCCGACGACAGCCTGCTCGCGATGCTCCGGACGTTCGTCAATCCCGGTCGCGTCCCCTACTACGAGCGGGTGCTGCTCGACCGGCTGGCGCTCGACGCCTCCCGTACTCCGCTGCTCGACGTCGGTTGCGGCGGCGGCTTGATCTCCGAGGAGTTCGCCCGGATGGGGTTCCAGGTCAGTGGCATCGACGCCTCGGCGGGATCGATCGACACGGCCCGGGCGCACGCGTACGAGCAGGGGTACGCGATCGACTACACCGTCGGCAGTGCGGAGTCGCTGCCGTACGCCGACGGATCGTTCGGCGTCGTCTCCTGCTGTGACGTGATCGAGCACGTCGCCGACGTCGACCGGGTCCTCGCGGAGGTCTCCCGCGTGCTGCGAGCCGACGGGATCTTCGTCTACGACACGCCCAACCGCACCTGGCTCAGCAAGCTCACGACGATCAAGGTCGCGCAGGACTGGACGCCGGTCGCGCTGTTCCCGCCCGATCTGCACGTGTGGTCGATGTATCTCAAACCCCGCGAGCTGGCCGCGGCCATGGGCCGCCACGGGCTGGCCAGTGCCGACGTGCGCGGCCTGCGCCCGCGCGGCAACCCGTTGCGGATGCTCTGGTCGGCCCGGGCACTCAAGACCGGACGGATTGACGTGCGCGAGTTCGGTCGCCGGCACGCGTTCCGTGAGAGCCGCGACACGTCCAGCCAGTACATGGGGTACGCGATCAAGCGAGGACTCCGATGAGCGTGCGCGTGACGTGGTGGGGACACGCGACGATGCTCGTCGAGGACGGAGCGCGGGTGCTGACTGATCCGGTGCTCACCGCGCCGTTCCGCTATCTCCGTCGCCGGGCCGGTGTCAGGCCCGACGCGACCCTGCTGCGACCCGACGTGGTGCTGATCTCGCACCTGCACGGTGACCATCTGCACCTGCCGTCACTGCGGCGGCTGCCGGCCGGCACCTTGGTGGTCGTGCCGCGCGGCGCCGGTGGACTGCTGTCCGCTCTCGACGTCACGATCCAGGAGGTCGAGGTCGGCGACCAGGTGCACGTCGCGGACGTTCGCGTACTGACGGTCCATGCCAACCATGACGGTGGCCGCTCTCGGGTGTCGCGAGTACGCGGGAGCGCCGTCGGCTTTGTGATCGAGGGCTCGGCCCGGACGTACTTCGCCGGCGACACCGGCCGCTTCGACGCGATGGCCGAGCTCGCCCCGGTCGACGTCGCCCTGATCCCGGTCGGTGGCTGGGGCCCGACGCTGGGCCGCGGCGACGGTCATCTCGACCCGCAGCAGGCGGCCGAGGCGCTGTCGTTGCTGCGGCCCTCGGTGGCGGTCCCGATGCACTACGGCACGTTCTGGCCGCGACTGATCTCGTGGTTCCGCCCGGAGCGGTTCTGGCAGCCGGCGCAACGGTTCGCCGAGCGGGCGAAGACGGTCGCGCCGGACGTCGACGTCCGGGTGCTCCCGCCCGCATCGTCCACTGTGGTGGAGATCTGAGCGCGGCGGGATCGGCTGCTGCTGCCGTCACATCGGCACCACGTGTGCCACGGACCGACCACGGAGCGAGCCAGCGGTGGTCGTCGTGCGGCACCGGCGGTACGCGTGGGCGGACGTGCCGAGCGGCGTCAGGGTGACGAACGCGGCGGACCGGCGTCGTCTCGCTGCCAGGCCGTCCAGCGCGGCCACCATCCCGGCACGGCGGAACGATAGGCGTCGTAGTCCGCGCCGAACTGCCGTCGCAGCGCCGGCTCCTCGTAGCCCTTGACGAACGCGAGGCTGACCGCGGCGATCACCGCGGCGTACGGCAGCAGGATCGGCTGGAGGAGCAGCAGCGCCTGGCCCACGATGATCGACACCACCGCGACGTACATCGGATTGCGGAGGTGCCGATAGAGCCCGGTCACGACGAGGCGCTCGGTCGGTGCGACCGGGGCCGGGGTGCCGAGGCCGTCGATCGCGAAACGGGCGAAGGCGTGCAGCAGCACGATCATGCTGACGACGATGAGCGCGGCCCCGATCACCCGGATCGGCAGCCACAGCGCGGACTCGCCGTTCGATTCCCAGCCCGTGATCCACCACGGGACGAGACCGCTGACCACGCCGGGGGCGATCAGCAGCCACAGCAGCGAGCCGAGCGCGGCGCCGGCCCGCTTCACGGGACCCGCCCGGTCATGGCGTCGCCCTCGTCAGCACGGCCGCGATCCGCTCGGCCGCCTCGGTGGCGTCGACCTCGCAGGTCGCGGCCCCGACGACGAACTCCGTCCACGCCCAACCCGGTGTCTCGGCGGGCTTGAACCACGGCGTCACCATCTCGTGAGTCGTCTCCAGGTGCGTCAGCAGACGCTCGTTGACATCGTCTGCGGACTCGTCGGTGAAGATTCGGAAGGAGTTGGTGTGGGGCGGATCCGGCTCGATCCGCAGTCCCGTCGCCACGAGCTGCTTCGCCAGCTCGACGGCCGTCGCGTGATACTCGGGCATCCGGGGCAGGTGGGTTCGGAGCCCCTCGCGGCCGGCGACGGCGTACGGCAGCAGCGTGAAGAGCGTGCCACCGTGGCGCCGCTGCCATCGGCGCGCCTCGTCGATGACGTCGGCCGGGCCGGCGACCGCCGCACCGGCAAGGCCGCCGAGACCTTTGTAGAACGAGACGTACACGCTGTCGGCCAACCCGGCCACGTCGGCGAGCGAATGGCCGAGGAACGGCGTGCTCTCCCAGAGGCGGGCGCCGTCGAGATGCAGCGGGGTCTCGCGCTCGCGACAGGCTGCCGCGAACGACTCGAGCTCCGCCCAGCTCGGCAGGAGGTAGCCGGCATCTCGCAGGGGCAGCTCGATCGTGACCGCGGCGAGCCGGCCCGGCAGCCTCGCGAGATCGGCCGGCGTCGGCGGCCGTGGCTCGTCGGTGAGATGCTCCATCGCGATCCCATGGAGCTCGGTGAGCGCCTGCAGCTCGTGCAGAACCAGGTGGGACAGGCCGGGTACGGCGACCCGGTCGGCCCCACGGCGATCGGCCCAGACCCGCAGCACGCTCTGCTGCGCCATGATGCCGCTCGGCATGAACGCGGCGGCCGGCTTGCCGAGCAGGGTGGCGACCTCCCGCTCGAGATCGGCGACCGCGCCGCCGTCGCCGTAGCGGTCGGGCTCGTCCTCGACATCGGCCGCCGCGAGGGCGGCGAGGAGCGCGGAGGACGTGGCGACGCCGTGGCCGAACAGCATGACCCGGCAGGCCGCTCGGGCCGCCTTCCGGCGTCGTTCGACCGCGTCCGACACCGCCATCGCTAGCGGCCCGTCAGCCGGTCGCGCAGGCCGTCGAGGACGGTCGGGTCCTCGATCGTGGACGGCACCGGCTCGTCGCGGCCGTCGGCGATGGCCCGCATCGTCTTGCGCAGGATCTTGCCCGATCGCGTCTTCGGCAGGGCCTCGACGATGTAGACGTCGCGGAACGCCGCGACCGGGCCGATCTCCCGGCGTACCGCCTCGACCAGCTCCTCACCGAGCTGCTGCTCACCGACATCGGCGCCGGCCTTGAGTACGACGAAGCCGGCGGGCAGCTGCCCCTTGAGGGGGTCCTGGATGCCGATGACCGCGCACTCGGCGACCGCCGGATGCTCCGCGAGCACCGCCTCCATCGCCCCGGTCGACAGCCGGTGACCGGCGACGTTGATGACGTCGTCGGTGCGCCCCATGACGAACAGATAGCCGTCCGGATCGACGAAGCCCGAGTCGCCGGTCAGATAGAAACCGTCGTACCTCGACAGATAGGACTCGATGTAGCGCTCGTCGTCGCCCCACAGGGTCGGAAGCGCACCCGGCGGCAGCGGCAGGCCGATCGCGATCGCGCCTTCGGCGCCGGGCGGGAGCTGGCTGCCGTCGGAGTCGAGGACCTGGACGTCCCAGCCCGGCATCGGCTTGGTCGCGGACCCCGGTCTGACCGGCAGCGGTTCGAGGCCGCGTGGGTTGGCTGCGATCGGCCAGCCCGTCTCGGTCTGCCACCAGTGGTCGACGACCGGGACGCCGAGGTTGTCGTGCGCCCAGTGGTACGTCTCGGGGTCGAGCCGCTCGCCGGCCATGAAGAGCGTCTGGAACGCCGCCAGGTCGTACTTGCCGATCTCAGCGGCGTCGGGGTCGACCTTCTTGATGGCGCGCAGCGCCGTCGGCGCGGTGAACAGCGCCTTCGCCCCGTGATCGGCGAGCACCCGCCAGAACGCACCGGCGTCCGGCGTCCCGATCGGCTTGCCCTCGTAGAGCACCGTCGTCGCGCCGACCAGCAGCGGCGCGTACACGATGTAGCTGTGACCGACGACCCAGCCGACGTCGGACGCGGTCCACCACACGTCGCCCGGTCCGATGTCGTAGACCGCACGCATGGAGTACGCCAGGGCGACAGCGTGCCCGCCGGTGTCGCGTACGACGCCCTTCGGCCGCCCGGTCGTACCCGACGTGTAGAGGATGTAGAGCGGATCGGTCGCCGCCACCGGCACCGGATCGACCGGCTTGGCGTTCGCCGCGAGCTCCTCCCAGTCGAGGTCACGGGGACCCAGCTCGGCGCGCTGCCGCTCCCGCTGGAACACCACGATCCGCTCGGGACCATGCGACGCCATGGTGAGCGCCTCGTCGATGATCGGCTTGTACTCGACGACCCGGGTCGGCTCGATCCCGCAGGAGGCGGCGAGGATCACCTTCGGCTTGGCGTCGTTGATCCGGGCCGCGAGCTCCCGTGGCGCGAAGCCGCCGAACACGACGGAGTGGACGGCGCCGATCCGCGCGCAGGCCAGCATGGCGATGGCCGCCTCCGGGATCATCGGCAGGTAGACGATGACCCGATCGCCCTTCTCGACGCCGAGCGATCGCAGTGCGCCGGCGAACCGGGCGACCTCGTCGCGAAGCTCCTCGTAGGTGTACGTCCGCTGCGTCCCGGTCATCGCCGAGTCCCAGATCAGCGCCGCCTGGTCGCCGCGGCCGTCGCGAACGTGCCGGTCGAGGGCGTTGGCCGCCGTGTTGAGCTCGCCGTCGGGGAACCACCGATACAGCGGCGGTGTGGAGGCGTCCAGGGCGCGAGTCGGTGGTCGGGTCCATTCGATCGCGTCGGCTGCGTCGAGCCAGAACCGTTCGCGGTCGTCGAGACTTCGGCGATACTCCTCGGCGTACGCACTCATGTCCCCACATCCTCGTCCAGCGACCGGGCGAGCGTCCAGGCTGCGACGATGGGCGCATGCGCACCGAGATCCGCAGCTACCACACCGGCTCCAGCGACACGGTCCTCGACCTCACGGGCGATTGCGAGGCTTTTGTACGCGACGCGGGAGACGGACTGCTGCACGTGTTCGTGCCGCATGCGACGGCCGGGGTCGCGATCATCGAGACCGGTGCCGGGAGTGACGACGACCTGCTGAGCGTCCTGGACGAGCTGCTGCCGGCCGAGTTCCGCTGGCGGCACCGGCACGGCACGCCGGGCCACGGCCGGTCGCATGTCATGCCGGCGCTGGTGCCGCCCTACGCCACGGTCCCGGTCCTCGACGGGCGGCTCGCACTCGGCACCTGGCAGCGGATCTGCCTCGTCGACGTCAACGTCGACAACCCCGACCGGGAGGTACGGCTGTCACTCCTCGACGGCTGATCCGGCCGGGGGCTGGGCCGCGCGCGTCGACCGTGCCGGGTCAGGCGGTACGGCGGCGGCCGCGCCGAGCCTGGAGGTAGTCGGCGACGACGTACTCGCCGAGGCGGCCCAGCTCGGGCGTGAACACCCGCCCGCCGTTGCGCCGGGCGACCGCGTCGACGAACCGGGCCAGCCCCGGATCGTCGCCGAGCAGGAAGAAGTTGAGCGTCGCGCCGATCCGGGTCATCGCGTCGACCTCTCCGACGGTCGCCCGTAGCGTGCCGGCGGTCGTCGGCCAGTGGAAGAACGGAACGCCGTCGGACTCCAGATGGGCCGTCGGCTCACCGTCGGTCACGATCAGCACGACCGGCTCGGCCTCCGGATGCCGCCGCAGATGCCGTCCGGCGAGCAGCAGCGCGTGATGCAGGTTGGTGCCCTGCACCCACTCGGGCTCGGCCTGCGCCAGTTGCAGCGGTGTCATCCGGCGGGCCAGCCGGTCGAAGCCGATGATCTGCAAGGCGTCCTGCCGGAACCGGGTCGCGACCAGATGCGACAGCGCTATCGCGGTCTGCTTCATCGGCCCCCAGCGGTTCTCCTGGACCATCGAGAACGACAGGTCGACGAGCAGAGCCACTGCCGCCGTCGTACGCCGCTCCGTCTCCGCGACGGCGAAGTCCTCCACGTCCAGGTGGACGACCCGGTCGGACGAGTCCGCGGGCTCGGAGGCCTCGCGAAGCACGGCGTTGTGCACGGTGCGCACCGCATCGATCGGGCGCTCGTCGCCGAACTCCCACGGCAGCACGGCGCCGGTCCGCTCGTCGGCCGCCCCACTGCGCCGGTCGTCGTGGTCTCCACGGCTGGCGGCCTCGAGCTGGTCGAAGATCCGGCGCAGCGCGGTGTCGCCGAGCCGGCGCAGTGCCTTCGGCGTGAGCTCGAGTCCCTCGGGTCCGCGCTGCAGATAGCCCTGGCGTTCGAGCTCCCGCTCGAGATCGCGGAGGGCCTGCAGGTCCTGTACGGCCGACGGCGCCAGCTGCCGTTCGAGCGCGTCGACGTCGACGTCGTCGAGGGTCGCGCCCGGATGCTCCTGCGCCAGCTGCGCCTCGAGAGCCTCGACGTCGGCCAGGTCCGCGACCGCGCCGACGGCGTCGCCGTAGCCGAGCGGTTCCGAGCCGCCGATGTCGGTGCCGTCGCGGCCACGCATCATGCCCGGCCGCAACGCCGACAGGTTGTCGCGCAGCTGCGACAGCTGACTCTCCAGGTCGATGTCGCCCAGTGCCTCGCTCATCAGCCGGGCCAGCTCGTCGCGCTGCTCCGGCGTCAACGACCGGAGCATCCGCTCCGCGGCGGCCTGCCGGCGGGCGAGCAGGTCGATCAGGTCGTCGGTGTCCTTGGGGTTCTCGGGGAAGAACTCGCCGTGCCGATCCATGAACTCCTGGAACTGCTCGGTCGTGTCCTCGCCTCGGGCGTGCGCCGCGAGCAACGAGTTGAGGTCGGCCAGCATGTCGCGCACCCGCTGCATCGCCTCGGGATCGTTGCCCGACAGCGCCTCGCGCATCCCGGCGAACTGCGCGTCCAGCACCTCGCGTCGGAGCATCTGCTGGATCGCCTCGAACCCCTCGCGCGCCCGTGGGGAGTGCCAGTCGTACGACGACAGCTCCCGCACCGCACTCGCGGTGTCGTCGGGTACGTCGTCGAGCTGCATCTCCGCGAGCCGGGCGTCGTCGGTGTCCTCGGCGGCCAGCGTCGCGCGCTCCTCCGCGAGCACCTGGTCGAGCGCGGCGCGTACCCGGTCGAGCGTGCCGCTGAGGTTGCCGCGCCGCTGGAGCTCGTGCCGCCGTCGGGCCAGGTCGCGACGCAGGTCGTCGAGGCCCCGACGACGACCCAGCCCGCGACGCAGCAGCCGATCGACAGCGTCTCGGATCCCCGAGCCGCCGAGGACGTCGCGTCCGATGTCGTCGAGCGCGGCCCGGATGTCGAACGGCGGCTCCAACGGATCGCGGCCGCCCCGCCAGGTCCCGTAGCGCCAACTGCGACGCCGGTGTGGACGAGCCATCGTCAGGCTCCGTAGACGGTGCGGCCGTCGATCTCGTCCTTGGCCAGCCGTCTGGTCAGATGCAGCCCTTCGAGCACGAACTCGACGGCTGCGGCGGCCTGTCCGGGCGAGACGGTGTCCTCGTCGACCCCGAGCCGGTCGAGGACGGTGGCGAGGCCGGGCACCGATCCCATCTGGTCCAGCAGCTCCGACCCGGGGACGAGCGGTCCGGTCTCGACCGTGTCCCCCTCGACGAAGTGCTCGGTGAACGGCGCCAGCTCGACGCCACCGAGCCGCTCCCGGAAGGTCTCGGCGGTCGCCAGGCGCAGCAGGTGTGCCATCACCTCGTCCTCGCGACCCTCCTCGCCCATCTCGAACTCGAGCTTGCCGAGCAGCGTGGGAACGACGTCGGGGAGATCGCCGATCCGGGCCACCGCCTCGTCCTCGGCGGCGAGCGCCGACCGCCGCAGCGCCGACGCCGACACCGCCTCGGTCGCGGCGATCGCGAACCGGGCCGAGACGCCGGAGCGCTGGTCGATGGCGGCCGAGACGCGCAGCCCCTCGGCGAACCGGGCGACGACCTCGACGACATGGACGGGCACCGTTGCGACGGTGACCGCCTCCTGGCGGATCAGGGCCACCTCGTCGTCGATCTCCAGGGGATAGTGCGTCCGGATCTCGGCGCCGAACCGGTCCTTGAGCGGCGTGATGATCCGGCCGCGGTTGGTGTAGTCCTCGGGGTTTGCCGACACCACGAGGAGCAGGTCGAGCGGCAGCCGCAGGGCATAGCCGCGCACCTGGATGTCGCGCTCCTCCAGCACGTTGAACAGCGCGACCTGGATGCGCTCGGCGAGGTCGGGCAGCTCGTTGATGCCGAAGACACCGCGGTTGGCGCGGGGGAGCAGGCCGTAGTGCACGGTCTCCGGATCGCCAAGCGGCCGGCCTTCGGCCACCTTGGTGGGGTCGATGTCGCCGACCAGGTCGCCGACGCTGGTGTCCGGCGTCGCCAGCTTCTCGCTGTAGCGGTCGTCGCGGTGGCGCCAGGCGATCGGGAGGTCGTCGCCGAGCCCGGCGGCGAGGGTGCGACAGCGTACGCACACGGGATTCAAGGGGTCGTCGTGGATCTCGCAGCCGTCGACGACCGGCTGCCACTCGTCGAGCAGGGCGGTGAGCGTCCGCATCAAGCGCGTCTTGCCCTGGCCGCGCTCGCCGAGCAACACGATGTCGTGACCGGCGAGCAGCGCGCGCTCCAGCTCGGGGAGGACGGTGTCGTCGAAGCCGACGATGCCGGGGAACGCGGTCTCCCCGGAGCCGAGCGCAGCGAGCAAATTGGCCCGAATCTCCGCTTTTACACCACGCGAGACGTATAGTTCGGTCTTCAATTCGCGGAGGGTTTTCGTAACGGGGGGTGAGAACTGGGTCACGTCTCGACAGTACGCGCTGGGCAAACCGGACGTCCGGACGTGGCGACAATCACGTCTGAGCGTAAGCGGGGTTGCGATCCACAGATCTGGTCTGCCTAACGTCCTTGGGCCAATTGAATAGCCGGTTGACGGCTACGCCTAGTCCCGCCTCCGTCGTCCGGTGTCCCTGTCCACGACTCGATAACACTTGGCGGGAGCGGGGGACCCACCCGCTGGCGTCGGACACCGCCGACGTCACGCATCGCATGGTCCCGACCGTGCTCGGGGTGTAGCCACTTTGCGCGAGTGGCGGGGCACCTTCCAGCCCTAACCCGACAGCTGACTCCGTAGGCGTGGGGAGGGAACTTGCCATGCCACACCGCTCTCGGGCGGGGCGTCTGCTTGCCCTGCCAGTTGCCACTGCCTTATCCGCGACCGCGATCTCGACGACCGGGCTCATGGTCGGCGCGGACTCCTCCGGAGCCGACGCCGCCGAACGAGCCTCGAAGCGAGAGCAGAAGATCTTCCACGCGGTTCGCGTCGCCAGGCGTCAGATCGGTGAGCCGTACAACTACGGCGCCGCCGGACCGAGCTCCTTCGACTGCTCGGGTCTGACCTACTACGCCTATCGCAAGGCGGGTCTCAAGATGCCGCGTACGTCCGGTGGTCAGTACGCCCGGGTCCGCCACATCAAGAAGCGAAACATCAGGCGTGGTGACCTCGTCTTCTTCCACAGCGGCGGCAGCGTCTACCACGTCGCGATCTACCTCAAGCGCAAGAACGGCAACCGCATCATCCTGCACTCGCCTAGCAGCGGGCGTACGGTCCAGCGGGACCCGATCTGGACGCGCAGCTGGTGGGCCGGCACGCTGCGGCGGCGCTGACCAGACCATGACGACACCGTCCCGTCCGGCAAGGTGAGGGCCTCGGCTCCCGCTTTGCGGGACGGTGTCGTCATGACAGGGTCCTGACGTGGTCATCTCACGTGGGATCCTCGCCGCCGCTGTCATCGTCGCGGCCGCCGGAGCCGGGCCGATCGCAGAGGCGGCACCGCGCGGCACACCCGACGGGGCGCGGGCGCAACCGCAGGAGCGGGCGCCGGTGCTCCGGGTCCGCACGGTTGCCCGCGACCTCGACATCCCGTGGGACCTCACCTTCTTCCTCCCCGGTGGGGCGATGCTCTACACCGAACGCGACCGGGAGCGGATCTGGTGGCGCGGCCCCGGCGGCGACCGCCGGGTGGTCGCCGACAGTCCGCCTGGCATCTGGCATCGTGGCGAGACCGGTCTGATGTCGATCCTCGCGGCCCGGGACTTCCGGACGTCCCGGCACTTCTTCACCTGTCATGGCGCTGAGCGAGGCGACGGCCACGACATCCGGGTGGTGATGTGGCGGCTCAACGTCCGGGCGACGAATGCGCGGCGGGTCAAGACGATCGTGCCGGGCCTGCCGATCCGGTCCGGCCGGCACGGCGGCTGCCGCCTGCGCTACGGCGCGAGTGGCGCTCTGTTCGTCGGCACCGGCGACGCCGCCGTCGGCCGGAATCCGCAGAACCTGCGCTCCGGCGGCGGCAAGGTGCTCCGGGTGCGTCCCCACAACGGCGCCGGCTGGCCGGGCAATCCCTTCGAGGACTCCGCACATCCGATGCAGCGGCGGGTGTTCACCTACGGTCACCGCAACGTCCAAGGGCTCGCGTTGCGCGCCGACGGCCGGATGTGGTCGGTCGAGCACGGCACCTACCGCGACGATGAGGTCAACCGGCTCCGCGCGGGCGGCAACTACGGCTGGAACCCGGTGCCGGGCTACGACGAGACCAAGCCCATGACCGACTTCTCGCTGCCCGGCCGGCAGATCGGCGCCAGGTGGCGGTCCGGCAATCCGACCCTGGCGACCTCCGGCGCCACTTGGCTGCGCGGTGCGCACTGGGGCCGCTGGCAGGGCTGCCTGGCCGTCGCGACCCTGGCCAACCAGTCGCTGCTGATCATGCGGTTCCGAGCCGACGGCAGCTTTGTCCGGAGGTGGCGACCGCCGGCGCTCGACGGCAGGTACGGTCGGCTGCGCAGCGTCGTCCTCGGCACCGGCAACGCCCTCTACGTCACGACCGCGAACGGCGGCGGCACCGACCGCATCCTGCGCGTGGTGCCGTCCCGGTGATGCGACACGCCCTGAAACCGCACCCCTGGGCAGTCCGGCGGCGGTCCTCAGGCACACTGGCCCCCATGCTCAAATCCGACTCTTTGACTGCATTTCGTCCCGTTGGCATCGGTTGTGTCGTACTGAGTCTCGCGCTCGCGGCGTGTGGCGGTGGCGGCGACGAGGCGGAGTCGAGCGACGAGAACAGCCGCGACAGCGAGGCCGTGACCCAGGTCTCGCCCCTCACCGGTCTCGAGGCGCCCGACGGCCTGCCGCAGCATCCGGTCATGGTCGTCAAGATCGACAACACGTCGTCCGCCGAACCACAGGTGGGGCTGGGCGACGCCGAGCTCGTCGTGGAGGAGCTCGTCGAGGGCGGCTCGACGCGGTTGGCGGCGTTCTTCTGGACGCAGACGCCGGGCGAGGTCGGTCCGGTGCGGTCGATGCGATCGACCGACGTCGGCATCGTCAGCCCGGCCGACGGCGTCCTGGTCGCCTCCGGCGGTGCGCCGCCCGCGAAGAAGGACATGAAGGAAGCGGGCATCAAGACCTTCACCGAGGGTGCGTCGGCCTACAGCCGCGACGGCGATCGGGTCGCCCCGTACAACCTGATGGTCGACCTGGAGGAGCTGGCCGGGAAGATCGGCGAGGCGGAGCCGCCCGGTCCCTATCTGCCGTTCGGCGGCGCCGACGAGTTCGCCGGGACGAAGCCCGCGAACACCGTCGACGTCGAGTTCTCCGCCGGGCACACGACGACGTGGAGCTTCGAGAAGGGCACTGGCTGGGTCCGCGAGGACGACCTGGCCGCGCAGGGCGACGACCTCGTGCCCGACACGGTGCTGGCCCTGGAGGTGAAGGTCGGCGACGCCGGCTACCTCGACCCGGCCGGCAATCCGGTGCCGGAGTCCGAGTTCTTCGGCATGGGATCGGGTGTCGTCTTCCACGACGGCAAGGCGCTGCCGTGCGAGTGGAGCAAGAACGGGCCGGACGGCTCGCTCGAGCTGACGACCAAGGGCGGTCAACCCGTGACCGTGCCGGCCGGCCACACCTGGATCGAGCTGGTGCCGAAGCGCGGCGGCGAGGTCAGCTACAAGGGGTAGTGCTCTAGTCCTCGGTACGACCGGGGTCGAAGATGTCGGCACCGGTGTCGGCGAGCGTACGCAGGCCGCTGAGGACCGCGCTGATGACCACCTCGACGTCGCGACTGGTCTGCTCCGGGTCGTCGGAGTCGGCGACCCAGAGCCCGGCACTGCTGACGGCTCCGAAGAAGATCTGGGAGAACGTCTGGACGACCCGATCCGGTGCGTCGAAGTCGGCGAGCAGACCGCGCACGATGTCGGACATCAGAACGTAGGTCATCCGCTCCTCGGCCTCGCGCCAGCGGTCGAAGCCGAGCCGGACCGGCCCTTCCTGGATCACGATCCGCCGGTAGGTCGGGTCCTCGCACACCTCGAGGTAGCCGCGCAGCCCTTCCAGGGCACGTTCCCAGGGGTCGCGGACCTTGGCGACCCGCTTGGCGATCGTCGCCTGCGCCTTCTGCTCGACCTGGTCGAAGACCGCCTCGAAGAGGGCCTGCTTGCCTTGGTAGTGATGATAGAGCGCGCCCTTGGTGACCCGGGCGCGGGCGACCACCACGTCGAGGCTGGTCCCGGCGTACCCCCGCTCGGCGAACAGCTTGGTGGCGCTGCGCACGAGGGCCTTGCGGGTCGTCGCGGAGTACTGCGCCCGGCGAGAGGTGGCACGCGATGCCGCGCGCAGCACCTTCCCCGGGGTCGCCATCGCCCCAGCATAGTGAGGCGGCGCTGTCCGGTGTTGCCACTCGTCGATTGGCCCGCCCCACGTCACCGGCGGCTGAACCGAAGGTGAACTTAAGGTACGTCACATACTCTCAGTTTGCTTCGGCTCCGAGCCCCTCGACATACTGACGGTACGTACCGACGGTATGACGAGAGGAGAGCAGACCCATGACCTGGGATGCCTACCACCGTCGTGAGGCGGCGCTGCGCTCGGCGGTCGCGGTGATCGACCGCCGCCGGGACGGGCAGCTGCCCTGGGCCGAGCTCGACGCGGTGCGGGCCGCGTTCGACACCCCCACCGACCTTCTGCTGGCGCTCCAGATGCGCTGGCACACCCGGCTCGCCGGCCAGGTCGACCGCGTCCTCGGCGATCAGCCGATGGTCCTGCGGGCGGCCGTGATCGAGGCCTGGCGCGAGGCGACCGTCGACCTGCCCGGCGTACGCGCGGTCCTCGACGCCCACGAGGACGAGCCGGCGCTGCACACCGCACAGGCAAAGGAGCTGGCGTATCTCGCGTCCGCGGCCGGTGTCGCCGGCCTCGCCGATCCGGCGGCCGTGCGCATCGGACAGGAGATCCGGTCGGACGCCCGGAATGGGTTCGACGTCAGCGAGGTCCCGGATCACGTTCCGGACGGCTGGGTGGCCCGAGTGCTGCGGGCCCTCGCGGCCCGACCCGGAGGTCGCCGGCCGTCTGGAAAGATGGCCGCGTGTCGATTGCGCCGAGCGTCTCCTACTCCATCACCGTCCGCCTCGAGGTCCCAGCGGGAGGCACCGCGGTCAGCCTGCTGACGAATGCGGTCGAGAAGGCCGGGGGCGTGGTCACGGCACTCGACGTCACGTCGTCGGCACCGGACCGGCTACGCATCGACGTGACCTGCGCGGCCAGCGACACCAGCCACGTCACGCATATCGTCGAGTCGCTGCGCGCGCTGCCCGGCGTCACGGTCCACAAGGTCTCGGACCGGACGTTCCTGATGCACCTCGGCGGCACCATCGAGATGCAGAGCAAGCATCCGATCCGCAATCGCGACGACCTGTCGATGGTCTACACGCCTGGCGTGGCCCGGGTCAGCGAGGCGATCGCGGCCAACCCGGAGGACGCTCGCCGGCTGACCATCAAGCGCAACGCCGTGGCCGTCGTGACGGACGGCTCGGCCGTCTTGGGCCTCGGCAACCTCGGTGCCGCGGCCGCGCTGCCGGTGATGGAGGGCAAGTCGGCGTTGTTCAAGCGGTTCGGCGACATCGACGCCTGGCCGCTGTGCCTCGACACCCAAGACGTGGACGAGATCGTCTCGATCGTCGCCGCCGTCTCGCCAGGCTTCGCCGGCATCAACCTGGAGGACATCTCGGCGCCACGCTGCTTCGAGATCGAGGCCCGGCTGCGGGAGCGGCTCGACATCCCGGTCTTCCACGACGACCAGCACGGCACGGCGATCGTCGTACTCGCCGCGTTGACCAACGCGTTGCGTGTCGTCGGCAAGCAGCTCGAGGACATCCGGCTGGTCATGTCGGGGGCCGGCGCCGCTGGGAGCGCCATCCTCCGGCTGCTGCTCGAGGCCGGCCTGCGGCAGGTCACCGTCGTCGACATCGACGGCATCATCCACAAGGGCCGGCCCGGCATGGACGAGTCGCTGACCTGGATCGCCGACCACACCAACGCCGACGGTGTGACCGGAACGCTGCGGGACGCCATCCACGGCGCCGATGCCTTCGTCGGTGTCTCGGCGCCGAACCTGCTGGACGGCGACGACGTGGCGAGCATGGCCGACGGCGCCATCGTCTTCGCGTTGGCCAATCCGGTGCCCGAGATCGATCCCGTCGTCGCCAGCCAGTACGCGGCGGTGGTGGCGACCGGGCGGTCGGACACACCCAACCAGATCAACAACGTGCTCGCGTTCCCCGGGGTGTTCCGTGGCCTGCTGGACGCCCACAGCCGCTCGATCGATCACCCGCTGATGGTCGCCGCGGCCGAGGCGATCGCGTCGGTCGTGACCGAGGACGAGCTCAATCCGCACTACATCATCCCCTCGGTCTTCAACGCCGACGTGCATCACGCCGTCGCCACCGCCGTACGGGAGGCCGCGAAGGGCTGATCGGGGTCGCGTCAGCCGTCGGCTTGGGCGACCCGGCCGAGCTCCTCGCCCAGCGCCTCGCGGATCGCCGTGGCCAGCTCGCGCTGGAACACCGTCACGACCGCCTGACCGGCCACGGGCACGAGCGTCTCGATGGCGCGCAGGACGCGTGCCCATTCGTCCTCGGGCATCCCGGCCTCGGCGAACGGGCGCCAGATCTGCTCGCGTACCCGCGAGACGAAGGCGCGGCCGATCGCCGACAGGTGATCGGACAGCAGCGGCAGCAGGTCGATCACGCTGTCGGGATCCAGCCCGAGGGCGATCGCCTGGGCGCCGGCGCGGACGACGCTCGGCTGGAGCAGCAGCAGCCGGTCGTCATCGAGGCGTTCGGCCAGTCCCAGGTCGACGATGCGGTCGACCAGGGCGTCCTCGCGGTCGATGCCGGCCATCGCGGTCAGGGTCGCGCGGGAGATCTCCTCGGGCGGCTCGTCGACACCGACCGGGCTGTCGAGCATCCGCAGCAGGTCGAGGGCGTGCCCGGCGAGTGCCGGACCGCGTTCGCGCAGCGCCCGTTCGACGGCGGCCAGGGTGTAGCCCCGATCCAGCAGCTCGCGCACCAGCAACAGCCGGTGGACGTGGTCGCGGCTGTAGTAGCCGGTACGGCCGACCAGGCGCGGCGGCGGAATCAGTCCGCGGCTCGCGTACGCCCGGACATTACGGACGGTCATCCCGACTCGGGCGGCCAGTTCGTCGATGGTCAGGTCGCGTGCCGCATCGTCGGCGGCGACCGAGGGAGGCACGGCGTTCATGTCACATCAAGGATGTCAGAAGGCCGGACGGGTACTGGTCCGTCGGGCCGGGATGACACCATTGGGGCATGGCCGGCGAGCGACCCCGCGATCCGCATCAGGAGCACGGCGACCCGACGAGCGAGTTGCCCGAAGGGCGACCTGACGAGCCCCTCGGAGACGGCTCGGAGATTCCGTCGTACGCCGGCCGGCTCCTGGTGGCCTCGCCGACGCTTCGCGACCCGAACTTCGCACGCACCGTCGTGCTGATCCTCGACCACGACCACACCGGCACGCTGGGCGTGATCTTGAACCGCCCGCTCGAGGTCGAGGTCCGCGAGGTGCTCCCGGACTGGACCGGCGACGTGAGCGAGCCGAGCTCGCTGTTCGGCGGCGGGCCGGTCGCCACCGACTCGGCGCTGGCGATCGGCGTGCTGACGCCGTCGGCCGACGAGGCGCCGCTCGGCTGGCGAGCGATGTACGGCCGGGTGGGGCTGGTCGACCTCGACACCCCCGTCGAGGTGCTGACCGGTGCGCTGACCGGACTGCGGATCTTCGCCGGCTACGCCGGCTGGTCGCCCGGCCAGCTCGAGGACGAGATCGCCGAAGGCTCGTGGCTGGTCGTCGACGGCATGGACGACGACCTCACGACCGAGTCGCCGGTCGATCTGTGGGCGCAGGTGCTGCGGCGACAATCCGGCAACCTCCGGCTGCTCGCGACGTGTCCCGAGGATCCGAGCCAGAACTGACCGGCGCCGACCCGGCCTATCTCCGCCTCACGTCTTCGGCTCCCGGCCGGCGGGTTGCCGGATCGGTCCGAGCTGGGGTGGCGGCGGGACGTCGATCGCCACGTCCGATCCCACCTCGAGCCGAACCGGTTCGCCGTGGTGCGTCACGTGGAGCGGATCCCCGGCCAGCAGCCGGTAGGTCACCGAGTCGGGCCGGATCTCGACCCGTACACAGCGGCCCTGGAAGCTGAGCCGGAAGGCGAGCCGGGTGAGGGCCGGCGGCAACCGCGGGGCGAAGGCGAGCTGGTCGCCGTGGTCGCGCAGGCCGCCGAACCCGGCCACGGCCGCGCTCCAGGCACCGGCCAGCGACGCGATGTGGAGGCCGTGGGCGATGTTGTGGTGGAGGTCGTGCAGATCGGTCAGTGCCGCCTCGCGCCAATAGGAGTAGGCGAGATCGAGGTAGCCCACCTCGGCCGCGATCACGGCCTGGGTCCCCGCGGACAGTGACGAGTCGCGGACGGTTCGAGCCTCGTAGTAGACGAAGTTGCGTTCCTTCTCCGACGCGGTGAAGGCGTCGCCGCGCAGGTGCATGGCGAGCACGAGGTCTGGCTGCTTGACGACTTGCTTGCGATAGATGTCGAAGTACGGATGATGCAGCAGCAACGGGTAGTCCGACTCCGGCGTAGACTCGAAGTCCCACTCGGCATGCTCGGTGAAGCCCTGGCTCTGACTGTGGACCCCGAGCTTCTCGTCGTAGGGCACGACGACCTCGTCGGCGGCGCGGCGCCAGGTCTCCAGCTCCGCCTGATCGACGGCGAGCTCGGCGGCGCGTTCCGGCCAGCGCTCACTGGCGGCGATGGCCGCCCGGAGATTCCGCTGGGCCATCAGGTTGGTGTACGTGTTGTCGTCGACGACCGCGGTGTACTCGTCCGGGCCCGTCACGCCATGGATGCGGAAGCCGCCGGCTCCGTCGAAGTGCCCGAGCGACGTCCACAGGCGCGCGGTCTCGACGAGCAGGTCCATTCCCTCGCCTCGCTCGAACTCGTCGTCCTGGCTCGCGTTGACGTAGCGGGCGGTCGCGTCGGCGATGGCGGCGTTGACGTGGAACGCCGCGGTCCCGGCCGGCCAGTATCCGGAGCACTCCTCACCGCGGATCGTCCGCCATGGGAAGGCGGCTCCGCGTTGGCCGAGGACCTCGGCTCGCTCGCGGGCCAGCGCCAGCGTCGAGTGCCGCCAGCTCAGCACTTCGCGGGCCGAGGCCGGCGTCGTGTACGACAGCACCGGCAGGACGAAGGCCTCCGCGTCCCAGAACGCGTGTCCGTCGTAGCCCGGGCCGGTCCCGCCCTTGGCGGGGATCGGACGGCCCTCCGTACGGATCGCGGCCTGATGAATGTGGAACAGCGCGAACCGTACGGCCTGCTGGAGCTCAGGATCTCCGTCGACCTCGATGTCCGCGCGGTCCCAGTAGTCGTCGAGCTGTTGGCGTTGTTCGGCTGCCAGCTCGTCCCAGCCGGCCAGCCGGGCGGTCGCGAGCGCGCCCTCGACCTGATCCCGCAAGGCCGCCGCCGAGCGACGATGCGACCAGCCGTACGCGAGGAACTTGACCAGGCGGAACTTGCTCCCGCGCTGCAGCCGGGCGGCGACGGTCAACCTGGCCAGATCGTCGTTGACGTGCATGGAGCTGTTGACCTGGCCCGGAGCCTCGAAGATGTGGTCGGCGCCGGCCGCTACCCGCAGCCTCGAGCGAGCCGTTTCGTGTACCAGGACACTGGCCGTCCCATGGCTGGCGGACAACTTCGGCACGAGCGGAGCGGTGAGGCCGGCGCCGGCCCTCGGGTCCGCGTCCGCCGCCTCCGGGCTCGCCGTCTCGGCGGCCAGCAGATCGGACTGCACGGCGATGTCGAGATCGCCGTCGAGCGGCTCGACCTCGTAGGCGATCGCCGCGACGGAGCGGCGGGCGAACGACACCAGCCGCTGCGACGTCACCCGGACGGTCCGGCCGGCCGGCGAGATCCACTCCGTCCGGCGCGACATCAGCCCGGTCCGGAAGTCGAGGCGCTGTTCGTGCGACAGGATCCGGCCGTAGCGCACGTCGAGCGGGGAGTCGCCGACGATCAGCCGGATGATCTTCCCGTCGGGGACGTTGACGATCGCCTGGCTCGACTCCGGGAATCCATAGCCGATCTCCGGATGGGCGAACGGCCGCTCTTCGAAGAACCCGTTGAGGTAGCTGCCGGGGACCGCGCGCGGCTCGCCTTCGTCGAGGGTGCCGCGCAGCCCGACATGACCGTTGGAGAGGGCGAAGATCGACTCGAGCTGGGCGATCGTCTCGAGGTCGAGGCCGGTGACCCGAAGCGACCACGGCTCGACGAAGTAGTCCGGGTACACGGGCGTCATGCCGACTCCAGCAGCTCGGCGAGGTCGGCGACCACGATGTCCGCTCCGCGCTCCCGGAGCGCCTCCGCGTGGCCGGCACGGTCGACTCCGACGACGTAGCCGAAGCCGCCGGCTCGGCCGGCCGCCACACCGGCGAGGGCGTCCTCGAACACCGCGGCGGCCGCCGGCTCCAGGCCCAGTGCCTTCGCAGCCGCCACGAAGGTGTCCGGCGCCGGCTTGCCCGCGAGGCCCTCCTGGGGGGCGACCAGACCGTCGACCTGCACGTCGAACAGATCGTCGATCCCGGCCGCGTCGAGGATGGCCGAGCTGTTGGCCGACGACGTCACGACCGCGGTGGCGAGCCCGGCCGACCGCACCTTGCGTACGTAGCCGACCGACCCCTCGTAGACGCGTACGCCGTCGGTGTTCAGGGCGTCGAGCAGGCGTTCCTGCTTGCGGTTCGCCAGCCCGGCGATCGTGCGCGCCGTCGGCGGGTCGTCCGGGTCGCCCGCTGGAAGCTGGATGCCTCTCGACGCGAGGAAGTGACTGACGCCGTCACGGCGGGGCTTGCCGTCGACGTACGCGAGATAGTCCTGGTCGGTGAACGGCCGATCCGACTCCGAGCCCGACTCGGCCAGGAACTCGTCGAACACCTCTCGCCAGACCGTTCGATGGACCTCGGCGGTCCGGGTCAGCACGCCGTCCAGATCGAACAGGCAGGCGCTGATCCGCTCGGGCAGTCCCAGCCTCGGCAGGGTCTGCGAACGTCCGGCCGTGTTGCGTGCGGGCATATCTCCACTGTGCCCAAAACCGCCGGCACATCCTGGCGTGGGTGGTGATCGCTGACACGTGTTTTTCATCACGCGCTGAATGGGTCGGCCGGGTCAGCCGGTGAGCCGCTGGTAGGGCACCGGCGGCATCGTCAGCGGCAGCGCGGCGAGCCGCATCAGTTCGAGCGCGTTGTCGTCGCCGGCAGTCTTGTTGAGGCGGAGCCGGCCGCAGTCCAGGCATCGATGGACGAGGACCCAGCGCCCTTCACCGCGGACGGTGACGGCGATCGGCTCCATGCCACCGGGACACTTGGCGTCCCGGTCACCTGGCGCGTTGCGGTCGAGATGCCGAGACCACAGACAGTGCGGACAGTGATTGCGATGAGCGGTTCCAGGTGCGTCGAGCGAGACAGCTACGCCGCAGTGACCACACCGGAACGAACGTGCGAAAGCCAATCCATTGAACCTTTCAGAGAGCAGACCTGCGTACGGACGAACATGGCTGCCTCCTTTCAGTCGTACGGACGGCTGCGACGTGATCCCACTACGGGCACGGCCGCGAAGTCAACCGGATTTCGTGGCAACCGGATCGGGTGGCCAGGGGGTCGGGATACGTCGACAGGGTGGACGGGCACACGAGGGAGGCGGCAATGGTGGGGACGCGATGGATCGGGGCCATGGGACTGGCGGCGGCGATGACGACGGTCGCCGGCGGCACGATCCCGGCGGATGCCGGGGCAGCGGCGGTGACGTGTCGAGGTCGAACGGCGACCATCGTCGGAACCGACAGCGGGGACGACATCACCGGCACGCGCGGCAACGACGTGATCCACTCGCTCGGCGGCTTCGACGCCGTCGACGGTCGTGGCGGCAACGACGTCATCTGCGGCGGTCCCGGCGCCGACTCGCTGCGCGGCGGAGCCGGAAGCGACCGGATCTTCGGCGAACGCGGCGGGATGACCAGCCACGGGCGGGATGATCACTGGGCCGGCAATGCGGTCCGGGGCGGGCCGGGCAACGACTACCTCTCGGGCGGCCCGGACCACGTGGAGTCAGGGACTCCCGACCGGGCGGACTACTCCGAGTCGACCGGGCCGATCGTGGTCGGTCGCGACGGCCGCGTGACCGGCCCCGGGGTCGGCACCGACACCCTCGCACCGGACTTCGAGCTCATCGTCGGCACCACGCGCGCCGACCGGCTGCTGACGGTCGGACCACGCTCGAGCCTGCGCAGCCTCGCCGGCGCCGACCAGCTCCGGGTCCGGCCCGGGGTCACCGGCGTCGACCTCTACAGCGGTCCCGGCGTCGATCGGATCGACGGCACCCAGGCGTCCGGACCGCTCCAGTTGGCCGGAGGCGAGGGCGACGATGTCCTGCTCGCCGGTCCAGCCGCGGACCGGGTCTTCTCCGAGGACGGCAGCGATGTCGTCCGTACGTACGGCGGCGACGACTACGTGCTGTCGGACGCGTGGGACGCCGTCCGCGGCTCCGACACCGTCCAGTCCGGCGCCGGCGACGACCTCATCCTGCTCGGCATCGGGCCGATGTCACGCGGCACCGACATCACGACCGGCCCCGGAACCGACACGCTCGAGACGACGTGGACCGGCGGCCGGGCGATCGTCGACGCGGCGACCGGAGTCACCCGGCTCGGCGACAACCTCGTCGCGCGCTTCGCCGACGTGGAGCGCCACCAGTTCCGCGGCCCGTACCAGCGAGGCGATCTCTACTTCACCGGCTCCGCGCTGGCCGACGACGTCGACGTCACGTTCCAGGCGCTCTCGACCATCACGGTGCTGGCCAAGGGCGGCGACGACACCGTGAGCCTAGAGGGCACCGAGTCGCTCGACGTCTACATCAGGGGCGGCGACGGCGACGACCGCATCCACGGCAGCGACACCGACGACACCCTGATCGGCGACAGCGGTGACGACACCGTCGACGGCGCCGCTGGAGTCACCGATCGCTGCGACGCCGAGCAGGAGGCCAACTGCGAGCTCGAGCCCTGAGCGCGGACCAGCGACTCAGCCCGTCGTGACGATGCCGTGGTCGAACGCGAAGACGATGGCGGCCGCCCGGTCGCGCAGTCCGAGCTTGGCGAAGATGTGGCCGATGTGACTCTTGACCGTCACCTCGGAGATCACCAGTGACTTCGCGATCTCCGCGTTGGTCCGGCCACGTCCGATCAGGCGCAGGACGTCGAGCTCACGCGGTGTCAGGTCGTGCAGTGCCGGTGAGTGGCGGACCCCGCCCGCGGACGCCTCGCGATAGGTCGCGAGCACGCGTCCCGTGACGGCGGGGTCCAGCCACGAGTCACCCCCGGCCACCGCGCGCACCGCCTTGATCAGCTCCTCAGCCGGACTGTCCTTGAGCAAGAAGCCGGCCGCTCCGGCCCGGAGCGCACCGGACAGCAGTTCGTCGTCGTCGAACGTGGTGAGCACGAGGACGGGCGGGCCGTCGGGCCGGTCGCGTACGCGCCGGGTCGCCTCGATGCCGTCGACCCGTTTCATCCGCAGGTCCATGACGACGACGTCGAGCTCGTGGGCGTCGGCGGCCGACTCGACCTGGTCGCCGTCGGCGCACTCGGCGACGATGTCGAACCCGTCCTTGCGGCGCAGGATCCGGCGCAGCCCCGAGCGGACGAGCTCTTGGTCATCGACGAGCAGAACGCGTAGGGCACCGGCCTCGGGGCTCATTCCGCTCCTCCGGTCGAGTCGAGTCGTCGTCCGATCGCGGCAGGTCCGCCGCGACCTGCCAGCCGGCCTCGTCCGGACCGGCGTCGAACTGCCCACCGAGCAGCTCGACCCGTTGCCGCATGCCGCGCAGCCCCGATCCGCCGTTGCCGTCCGGACCGAGGAGTACGGTGTCCTGCCCTGCCGGGACGGTGTTGCGGACGGTCAACCGTACGGGATCGGACGTCAGGTCGAGCCGTGCGTCCACCTCGGCACCCGACGCGTGCTTGACCGCATTGGCCAGGGACTCCTGCATGATCCGGTAGAGGTCGAGCCCGGCCGCCGGCGTGACGCTGCCGGGATCGCCGCGGAGTGTGTAGTGCACCACGGAGCCGGTCGATCGGACGTCGTCGACCAGCTTCTCGATGTCGTCGATGGCCGGCATCGGCGAGGTGTCGCCGTCCGGCGACTCCAGCAGGCCGACCGTACGCCGGATGTCGCTCATGGCCTGCCGGCCGACGCGTTCGGCGTCCTCGAGGGCGTCGACCGCCTCGTTGACGTCCTTGTCGGTGGTGAGGGCGTGCCGGGCCGCCGTCAGGTGCAGCATCGTGACGCTCAGGGAGTGGGCGATGACGTCGTGGATCTCGCGGGCGATCCGCTGCCGCTCGTCGGTCGCGGCCTTGGCGACCCGGGTGGCCTGGGCTTCCCGGGTGCGGACGAGCAGCCGCTGCTGCCACTGCATCGCGAAGCCGCCGTCCCAGACGATCGCGATCCCCAGGCACCAATAGAGCGAGCCCTTGAAGTCGCCGTAGATGTCGAAGCCGACCAGGGTGGCGACGGCGGCCAGGGCGACCGGGATGCTCGCCCACACCGAGCCGGTGCCCGCGACCTCCGCGACTAGAACAACCAGGATGAACGGCGCGAGGTCGGTCTCCGTCGGAGACGTCAAAAGCAGTGCGACCCCGGCGATCACGATGGCGCCGAACAGGAGGCGGGGGAGTTTCCACCCGAGGGCGTGCTCGGCGATCCACGGCGAGATGATCGCGAGCCCGACCAACGCCTGCCAGCCCGGCGGGACCAGAGCGTCGCGCTGCATCACGACGGCGACCGTGGCGGCGACCGCGCAGAACGCGATGCCGAGCGCCATCCACCACGGCCACTCGAGGTCGTTGGCCTGGTGCCAACGTCGCAGGACCCATCGGACGGCGTGCACGGGCACCAGCGTAGGGAGGACCGTCCGCCGGCACATCCCGCCACGGTCGGTCTTCGGATCCGACCACGGGCGGAGCCGAAGACCCGACCGACGCACGCTGCGCCGGCCGGGGCCGGCTGCCTAGCGTTGCCGGCATGACCACCGCATGGAAGACCCAGCACCGCCGGTCCGCCGTGATCCGCGACGTGCTCGTACGGCTGGAACGCAGCCGTGACGGCCGGCTGCCCTGGGACGAGACGTCCGGCGTCGCCGAGGTCTTCGGTGAGCCGGGCGCCCTGCTCCGGGAACTGCAGCTCACCTGGTTCACCCACCTGACGGCCGCCCTCGATCTCGCGATGGAACGCGGTGACCCGGACCCTGTCGAATCGGTCCAGATGGCGTGGTACGACCTCGCCTGGCGCTACCCGGGGCTGCGGCGGCTCCTCGATGACCATCAGCACGATGCCGCGGTGGCGGCGGGACGGCTCCAGGAGCACCGGGTGCTCGCGGTCTCGGCGGGACTCGCCACCCTCGACGAGCCACCGGCGATCGCGGCAGCTCGTGGGCGGCAGCTCGTGAGCGCGCACCGCAGCGCGCCGACGAGCCGGGGCTGGCTGGCCGCGCTGCTGGGACTGCGCCCGACCGGGTCCGCCGCCTAGCCGCTCTCCTCACCCGCCACACGGTTACCACGTTCTCGTGGTACGCGCTCACTCTGCACGGGTTGCACGCCATGCAGAGTGCGGGCTAACTCGGACGGCATCGTTCAGGCCGCTGTGTCGGCGCAGACGTTGGTGTCCGCGCGGCGAACGTTCGTCCCGGTGATCCGGACGGCGAGGGCGGTGGCGTTGTCGGTCTCGTCGGTCTCGAGCAACTGGTCGTGCGGGTCGGCCTCGAGATGCAGGCAGTAGGCGCCGTCGGCCGTTCCGGTCGGCAGTCGGAGGCCCTGACCGGGTGTGTCCACGTCGTAGACGTCGACCCAGCCGGGCGAGATGCCCTGTGGCGTCCTGGGGCCGCACTCGCCGAAGAACTCCTTGCGCTGCCGCGGCACCGTCCCTGGAACCGGCGTGTTGTCCCGGAGGCAGAAGCTCACCTTGTCGTGTTCGGCCAGCACCTCCGTGCCGTCGACAGTCGTCAGCGCATAGCGGGCCATCGCGTCGAAGTGCCAGTGGTCGTGGGTCGGGTGGTCGACCATGCAGCCCGACGGCCGCGGATGGCGAGCCGGGTCGCGGCCGCGCTGGAAGACACCGTCCTCCGCCGTGTCGACGTGGACGAGCTGCGCGGCCGACCGCTGCCCGGCGGGACATGACCCTCGCGGTCGCGGCTCGACGAGCAGGGGACCCGGACCATCGTTGGCCAGCCAGGCGGCGAACCGGAGTTGACGATCGTTGCCGTTTCCCTTGATCTGCAGGTCTCGCGCGTTCAGGCTGCGCATGTCGGGCGGCAGGACGGCCGGGACCGCACGAGGCTCCGGACCAGGTGCGGTCGACGGTGGATTGCGGCTCGCGGTCGACGGCGGCGGCGTGGTGTCGGGTTCGGACTCGCCGGCCTCGTTGGTGGCGACCACCAAAGTCACCACCACGGCGAGAACGCTCACGGCCGCAGCGGCGGCGAGCACGGTGCGACGGTGCACCCGGTCCACGGTAGCCAACGCCTCGGTGGCAGCGGCCGGTTTGGTCGACTCGTCCTGGATCGGCTGGTCCGGGTCACGCGGGGCGACGATCTTGACGACGATGTCGGCGAGCCGGCCCGCGACCGCGATGACCGGGGGATCGTCTGACAGGATGGCGTGGGTGCGATTCACAGCCGATCTGCACATCCACTCCAGGCACTCGATGGCCTGCAGCAAGGACGCCGACCTCGAGCATCTGACCTGGTGGGCGCGGCGCAAGGGCGTCACTCTCGTCGGTACCGGCGACTTCACGCATCCCGCGTGGTACGACCACCTCCGCGAGCGCCTCGTGCCGGCCGAGCCGGGACTGTTCCGGCTGCGTGACGATGTCGACCGCGACGTCAGCCGTACGCTCCCGGCGAATCTCGCCGACCGCGACGTGCGCTACCTGCTCTCGGTCGAGATCTCCACGATCTACAAGCGCGCCGACCGCACCCGCAAGGTCCATCACCTGATCTACCTGCCGGACTTCGACGCGGCCGCCCGGTTCAACCGCCGTCTGAGCCGGATCGGCAACATCGGGTCGGACGGTCGGCCCATCCTCGGTCTGGACTCGCGCGACCTCCTCGAGATCACGCTCGAGTCCGGCGACGGCGCCTACCTGGTCCCGGCCCACCTGTGGACGCCATGGTTCGCCGTACTCGGCTCCAAGTCCGGCTTTGACGCCGTCGAGGACTGCTACGCCGATCTCGCCGACCACGTCTTCGCGCTCGAGACCGGCCTGTCCAGCGATCCGGCGATGAACTGGCGGCTGTCGTCGCTCGACCGCTACCGCCTGGTGAGCAACTCCGACGCACACTCCCCGCCGATGCTTGGTCGCGAGGCCACCGTCTTCGACACCGAGCTCGACTACTTCGCGGTGCGCCGGGCGCTCGAGACCGGCGACGGTCTGGCCGGCACGATCGAGTTCTTCCCGGAGGAGGGGAAGTATCACACCGACGGACACCGCAAGTGCGGCGTACGCACGACGCCGAGCGAGACCCGGGCCTACGACGGTCTGTGCCCGGAGTGCCGCAAGCCGCTGACCGTCGGCGTGCTGAGCCGGGTCGAGGAGCTCGCCGACCGGCCCGACACCTATCGGCCGGACGACGCGCCGGACGTACGAAGTCTGCTGCAGCTGCCGCTGGTCCTCAGCGAGTTGCTCGGCGTCGGCCCGAAGTCGAAGACGGTCGTGGGCCAGATCGCGGCTCTGACGGCCGTGTTGGGGCCGGAGCTCGACATCCTCCAGCACATCCCCGTCGACGACATCAAGGGCCACTCGCCGTTGCTCGCCGAGGCGGTCGACCGGCTGCGTCGCGGCGAGGTGATCCGCGAGGCCGGCTACGACGGCGAGTACGGCGTGATCCGGATGTTCGAGCCCGGCGAGCTGTCGCGACTCGAGACGGTCACAGCCCCAGCCCTGTTCGCGGGGTATGAACCTCACGTGGCTGAGGCCCCAGCGTTCGGCCGCGATGATCCGTCACTTGTGTCACGACGATCCGCGCCGCCTGCTTCGAAGATCCGCCCCGAGTCGGCGGATCGTCGGACCACAAGTGACCGATCATCGCCCCGGCTGGCCGACGCGTCTCTGCTCCATGGGCTGGACCCGGACCAGCGGGCGGCGGCGGCCGCGGCGCGCGGTCCGTTGCTGATCGTCGCCGGGCCGGGCACCGGCAAGACCCGGACCCTGACCCATCGCCTCGCGCACCTGGTGAGCACCGGGGAGGTCGAGCCCGAGGGCTGTCTCGCCATCACGTTCACGCGACGGGCCGCGGGCGAGCTCGCCGAGCGACTCGCGGCGTTGGTGCCCGACCACGCCGGGTCGATCACCGTCGCGACGTTTCACTCCCTTGGCCTGCAGATCCTGCGGGAGCAGGCGGAGCAAGCCGGCGTGCGACCCGGCTTCGCCGTCGCCGACCGGTCGCAGCAGCGCGCTCTCGCGGCCGAGGCGTCCGGAGACGACTATCAAGCCCTGCTGCGCGAGCGGAACCTCGTCGACTTCGACGACCTGATCGCGCTGCCGCTGCAGCTCCTCGACGCCGATCTGGAGCTGGTAGCCGCCTACCGCGAACGGTTCGCCTGGATCTGCGTCGACGAGTACCAAGACGTCGACGAGCGGCAGTACCGACTGCTGCGACAGCTCGCGCCGCCGGACGGCGATCTCACGGTCATCGGCGATCCCGATCAGGCGATCTACCGTTTCCGGGGCGCGGACGTGGGTTTCTTCCTGCGCTTCCAGACCGACTACCCCGCAGCGCGTACGGTGCAACTCGGCCGCAACTACCGGTCCAGCGCGACGATCCTGACCGCGGCCCGTCAGGTCGTCGCGCCGACGACCCTCGTTCCGGATCGGGTGCTGCGATCCGTCGACGGTCACAGCGGTGCGCTGGTCGGAGTGCACCAGGCCGCGACCGAGCCGGCCGAGGCGGCGTTCGTCTCGCGCACGATCGAGCAAGTGCTCGGCGGCGCGTCGTTCCACGCGTTCGACAGTGGCCGGGTCGTCTCCGACGGCACCGAGGGTCTGGGGCTGTCGGACTTCGCGGTCCTCTATCGCACCGATCGGCAGGCCCGCGCCGTCATGGAGGCTTTGACGAAGGCGGGTCTCCCGTTCCAAAAGCGCTCGCACGACCGGCTGCTGGACCGGCCCGGCGTGGACGCGCTGCTCGAGGAGCTCGGCTTCGTCCCGGCCGAGGATGCGCCGGCGCAGACCGTACTCGGCCGGCTCCGGCAGGCGGCCGACGTCGTCCTTGAACGGGTCCCGGCGTCGGAGCGGGACAAGGCCGCGACCGAGACGTACTCCGCGATCGATCTCCTGACGCCACTCGCCGACCGGTGCGACGACGATCTGGCCGCGTTCCGGAGCGAGCTGGCGCTCGGGGTCGAGGTCGACACGTGGGATCCGCGGGCCGACCGGATCTCGCTGCTCACGTTGCACGCCGCGAAGGGTCTCGAGTTCCCCGTGGTGTTCATCGTCGGCTGCGAGGACGGGTTCTTGCCGATGCGGTGGTCGGCAGCGCCAGACGAGGTGGACGGGGAGCACGTACGCGAAGAGCGCCGGCTGCTGTTCGTCGGCATGACCCGGGCGCAGCGGCACCTCTTCTTGAGCCATGCCGCCGAACGGCTGCAGCAAGGTGCCACCCGGCAGCGTCGTCCGTCACCGTTCCTGGCGGCGATGGACTCCGACGTGTGGGAGCGGGTCGGCGACGCCGTCGCGCGCCGGAAGCCGCGGGCGACGCAGCTGCGACTGCTGTGATCGGATGCAGCTGATGGCCAGTGAGGTGAGCCGGACGCCGCGGCAGTTCCCGCGGTGGTCGGAGCTGCGTCCGTTGCTCCGGCTGAAGACACCCGAGCTCAACCCCTCGCGTCGTCGACTCGGCAAGGCACTGACGATCGAGGATCTGCGGCGAGTGGCGCGGCGTCGTACGCCTCGCTCCGTGTTCGACTACACCGATGGTGCGGCAGAGGGCGAGGTGAGTCTGGGTCGGGCCCGGGCGGCGTTCGAGTCGGTGGAGTTCTGCCCGCGGGTGCTGCACGACGTGTCGACGGTGGATCCGACGACATCGATGCTGGGTGCGCCGGCCAGCGTGCCGTTCGCGTTCGCGCCGACCGGGTTCACCCGGATGATGCACCACGAGGGCGAGACGGCCGTCGCTCGGGTCGCGGATCGGCGCGGCATCCCGTACGCGCTGTCGACGCTCGGCACGACCTCGATCGAACTGGTCGCCGAGGCGGCTCCCGAGGCGCGGAAGTGGTTCCAGCTGTATGTGCAGAAGGATCGGTCGGTCGGCGAGGACCTGATGGCCCGTGCGACGGACGCCGGCTACGAGGCGCTGATCCTGACGGTGGACGCGCCGGTGCCGGGGGCGCGGCTGCGCGACGTCCGCAACGGCTTCGCGATCCCGCCCGCGCTGACCCTGCGTACGGTCGCCGACGCCGCACGGCATCCGGCCTGGTGGATCAACCTGCTCACCACTGAACCGCTCACCTTCGCGACGTTCACCACCTGGGAGGGCACCGTCGCGGAGCTGATGACGACCCTGCTCGATCCGACGATGACGCTGGACGACCTCGAGTGGCTGCGGTCCCACTGGTCCGGTCCGCTGCTCGTCAAGGGCATCCAGACCGTCTCTGACGCCACGGCGGTGGTCGATGCCGGCGCGGACGGCGTGGTGCTGTCCAACCACGGTGGCCGGCAGCTCGACCGGGCGCCGGCGCCGTTGCGGCTGGTTCCCGACGTCCGCGATGCCATCGGTGACCGGGCCGACGTGGTGGTCGACACCGGCATCATGAGCGGCGCCGACATCGTCGCGGCGGTCGCCGCCGGCGCGCATTACACCTTGGTCGGCCGGGCCTACCTCTACGGCCTGATGGCCGGCGGCGAACGCGGCGTCGACCGAGCCGCCGACATCCTCGACACCGAGGTCCGCCGCACCATGGCACTGCTCGGCGCCGCGTCGATCAGCGAGCTGCAGCCGCATCACGTCCGGATCGACTGACGAGCGGCCGGAGCCCGATCAACCTCAGGGCGCCGGGAATCGGAAGTCGACCCGCTCACCGCCGAGGCGTCCGGCCGCGGTCGCCGGGGCATGCCGCCGCCCGTCGTCCCACCGCAGCGCCAGCCGGCCGGGCACCGCGCCGGGTCCGGACACGGTCACGTGGGCGCGGACCGCCCCGGTGCGGCGATTCCAGGTCATCCGACCCGATACCGCGACGTCGCGGACCCAACGCACCTTCGATAGTCGCCACCGGGCGACCGGACGGTCAGCCGTGAACGCCCCTCCGATGGTGAAGAACCGGCCGCCCTGGAGCCCGACGCCGTGTCGGCCCGCCATGCTCCACCATCGGGCCAGGACGTCGGCGGCGGTCGCCGCCGCCACCCGGGCGGTGCGCCGGCGCGGCCCGGCGTAGCCGAGGTCGGTGGCCTGGCGGGCGAATGTTTCGACGAGCCGGTTCTCGTGGTAGCGCCGGGCGCATGAGATGTCTCCGGCCCGCTTCGTACGGACGAAGCGCAAGACGATGCGGGAGGCGCACTGGTCGAAGTCGACGAGGGCGCTGACGTGGGTCATGTTCGCGACTTCGACGTAGGTCGCGTCGGGGAACGCCCGAGCCGTCATCCGGGCACCCTCCGGCGACGTCAGCGAGTCGAGGTCGCCGGCGAGCACCAGGGTGGGGACATCGGGATAGTCCGCGCTTCGCGGCACCGGGTGCACCCAGCGGCTCGGGGCCGGCCAGCGCAGGCAGTCGTCGTAGTAGCCGTACGGCGAACGCACCCACTCCCGCACGGTGAACGGGCCGAAGACCTGCGGCCGATGCCGTAGGAGCCGGCGGATCGATCGCTGGAACTGCTCAGGCCGCATCGAGGGCCGATCCCGCATGTCGTAGGGCTGCGGATAGTCGTTGCAGCTCACCGCCACGTAGAGGCCCTCGGACCACCAGCGCACCGGACCCGCGCCGCCGACGTAGGTGTTCTCGCGGGCCAGTCGCAGCAGCGGCCGGGCGTACGGGTGCGGCCGCAGCACGGCCCTGGCCGCGGCGTCGAGCTCGCGGTAGATCGCCGGGGTGGTCGCGGCACCCGTCACGAGGTCGATGAGCATGTCGATGTCGACCACGACCCGGCGTACGGCGCCGTCCGCGTCGGGTGCGCGGCCGGTGATCGGGTGGTCGCGAAGCAGCCGGGCCAGCCGCCCGATCCGCCGCATCGGGTCGCCGGGCCGATCGGCACAGGCGGGACTGCGACGGCAGGCCAGTCGGAACGCGGTCCGCAGCGCCCGGTTGGTGTCGGTGTACCACGGGTCCTTGCCGCCGACGAAGTACGCCGCGTCGAGGATCAGTGTCCGCAGCCGGCCCGGGTGCCGGACGGCGAATGTCTGGCCGAAGAACGTGCCGTAGGAGTCGCCGTAGAGGTCGACCTTGTCGATGCCGAGGTGATCGAGCACGGCCACCAGGTCACGGGCCGCGATCCGCGAGCCGTAGAGGTCGGACTTCCAGCCGAGCTTGCGTCCGCAGCGGCCCACCGCCTGCTCGTAGTCGCCCTGATAGGACTGCAGCCGACGGCACTTGATCGCCTCGGACTTGCCGGTGCCGCGGTTGTCGACGATGAGCAGTTGGCGCCGGTCGAGCAGCGGGCCGAACAGATCGCGGTAGTAGGCCCGGCTCCCGGTCGACGAGTAGCCGGGGCCACCCTCGACGGCGAGGATCGTGCCGAGCAGCGGCCGGTTGACCTGACGCCTCGGGAACAGCTCGTAGGCGATCCGGATCGAGCCGGCCGCCGGGCGATGCCGGTCGAGCGGCACCCGGACGTGACCGCACCGTGGCCGGGGGGCGAAGTTGCAGCCGCGATCCATCCGGGCCGCCAGCCGGTCCCGGTCGCCGTCGCCATCGGCCGCGGTCGGGGCGGATGCCACGGGCGCGGCGGCGGTGGCGGAGATCGCGGCGGGCGGCAGCAGCGCCATCGCCACGATGGCGACCCCAGCCGTCGGTATCGAGCGTCCGCGCATGCTGCCTCCAGCGGCCGATATGGAGACCGACTCTACGCGAGGGATTCGCCGCCCGGGTGTGCGTCGGCGGCGTCGCCGCCGCTCGTCGGAGTCGTCGACGGAAGGCGTACGAGCTCGCGCTGGCGGCGTCGATAGGTCGCGACGCTGTCGTAGCCGGCGGCCGCGAGCTGCCGTCGAAGGTCGGCGTTGCCGACCGCCACGTCGGCGGCCCGATGGGCGTCGGACGCGAGCGTCACGGGCACGTCGCGCTCGGCCAGCCGAGGCAGCACCGCTGCCGCCGGATAGATCTCGTTGACCGGTTTGCGCAGTCCCGCGGACGAGACCTCGACGGCCAGGTCACTGGCGGCCGCGGCATCGACCATCCGGTCGTAGAACTCCGGCATCCGGCCCGGCATGGTGCCGGTGAGCTTGACCAGATCGACATGGGCGAGCACGTCACAGACGCCGGAGGCAGCCAGGTCCTCGACCGCCTCGGTGTAGGTCTCCCAGACCTGCTCGGGATCGCTTCGCTCCCACTCGGCGGCCACCGCCGGATCGTCGTAGGCGTCGAACATCCACGCCCCGACGTTGTGGACCGAGCCCAGCACGACGTCGAACTGGTGCTCCGCGACGACGGCGGCCAGCGCCTCGACGCGGCCCGGCCACCAACCGAACTCCACGCCGATCCGGATCGGCAGGCCGTCGGCCTGAGCCTGCCGGAGGCCGAAGACGTAGTCGTCCAGGTCGGCGCCCTGCTCCTCGTCGAACACCCGGTCCATGAAGCCGCGCAGCTCGGGTCGCGGATCGTCCTCCCACGCGCGGTCGAGGATGGGACGTACCTCGCGGAAGCGCTCCAGGTGCTCGGTGACGGCGATCGTCATGACGCCGCGAGCCGCGGCCTGATCGCAGTAGTCCTCCAACCGAGCCCGCTCGACCCGGAGCGGGCCGGGGCCGTGTTCCCACAGGTGGGTGTGCAGGTCGATCATCGGCGGCTTTCCTGGGCGCTGGTCATTGGAAGTCCCGCGAGGTCGTACGTGCCGCGAGCGGCAGCCGCTCCATGCCGTCGGCGACGAGGTTCGTGACGCCGTCGGCCCGCTCCACCCGACCCCGGACGATCAACGCCGCCGACCCTCTCGCGACCCGGCGATAGCGGGTCCACAGGCCTCGGGAGCAGACGACATTGAGCATCCCGGTCTCGTCCTCGATGTTGAGGAACGTGACGCCCCCGGCGGTCGATGGCCGCTGCCGATGGGTCACGACGCCGCCCACGCGGGTCCGGCGGCCCGGTGTCGCGGTCATCACCTGCTCGACCGACAACACGCCACGGGCCTCGAGATCGGTTCGAAGATGCCGAATCGGATGGTCGTCGGGCGAGATCTTCGTGGCCCAGAGATCGGCGATGGTGCGTTCGACCTCGGTCATGCCGGGCAACTGCGGCGGCGGCCCAACGCTGTGGACGCCGGCCAGATGCCCGGACCGTACTTGGGCCGCCTGGCCGGACTGCCACAGCGCCTGGCGGACCGACAGCCCGAACGACTCGAACGCGCCGGCGGTCGCCAGCGCCTCGACCTGCGCCGCGGTCAGACTCGCCCGGCGGACGAGATCGGCCAGGTCGGCGAACGGCCCATGGGCGTCTCGCTCGGCGACGATCCGGGTCGCCACGGTCTCGTCGATCGACGTCACCTGGGTCAACCCGAGCCGGACGGCGAACTCTCCGTCGCGCCGATGCTCCGCCGAGTCGAACGGCGCCTGGGGGTCGAACTCGCCGACCGACGGCTGCTCCTGGTCCAGGCAGCTGTCACGCCCGGTCGGTCGGTGCGGCGAGCCGGCGTCCGACTCGAGATCGAGCGGCTCGAGCCCGGAGACGGTGCCGGAGCGGGCGATGTCGGGTCGGCGCACCTCGACACCGTGGCGCCGGGCGTCGGCGACCAGCGACTGCGGTGAGTAGAACCCCATCGGCTGGGAGCGGAGCAACGCGGCGAGGAACGCCGCCGGATAGTGCAGCCGCAGCCAGGTCGAGACGTAGACCAGCAACGCGAAGCTGATCGAGTGGCTCTCGGCGAACCCGAAGTTGGCGAAGGCCTCGATCTTGACGTAGATCTCGTCGGCGACGTCGCCGGTGATGCCGTGCTCGGCCATCCCGGCGTACAGCTTCTCCTTCAGGGTCGAGATCTTCTCGACGCCGCGTTTCGACCCCATCGCCCGGCGCAGCAGGTCGGCGTCGTCGCCGGAGCAGCCGCCGATCGCCATCGCCATCTGCATCAGCTGCTCCTGGAACAGCGGCACGCCGAGCGTGCGCTGCAGTACTGATTCGAGCTTGGGGTGCAGGTAGGTCACTGGCTCGCGGCCGAGCTTGCGCCGGATGTAGGGATGCACCGCGCCGCCCTGGATCGGCCCGGGCCGGATCAGCGCCACCTCGATGACGAGGTCGTAGAACTTGCGGGGCTGCAGCCGGGGGAGGGTGCCGATCTGGGCCCGGCTCTCTACCTGGAAGACCCCGATCGAGTCGGCCCGGCAGAGCTGGTCGTAGACGCCGGGCTCCTCCTTGGGGACCGAGTCGAAGGTCCACTCCTCATCGAGGTGCTCCTTGACCAGGTCGAACGTGTGGCGCAGTGCCGACAGCATCCCGAGGCCGAGCAGGTCGAACTTCACCAAGCCCATCGAGGCGCAGTCGTCCTTGTCCCACTGCAGGACCGTGCGCCCCTCCATCCGGGCCCGCTCGATCGGACACACCTCGCCCACCGGACGGTCGGTGAGCACCATGCCGCCGGAGTGGATGCCGAGGTGACGGGGGGACTTCAGCAACCGCTCGGCGAGCTTGACCACCGGCTCCGGGATGTCGTGGTCGACACTGGCGCCGTTGACCGACCCCCACGCGTCGACCTGCTTGGACCACGCGTCCTGCTGGCCGCTGCTGTGGCCGAGTGCCTTGGCCACGTCGCGCACGGCGAGCTTCGGCCGGTAGGTGATGACGTTGGCCACCTGAGCGGCGTTGTGCCGGCCGTAGACCTCGTAGACGTGCTGGATCACCTCTTCGCGCCGGCCGGAGTCGAAGTCGACGTCGATGTCCGGCTCCTCGTCGCGGGTGACGGACAGGAAGCGCTCGAACGGCAGCCCGAACCGGATCGGGTCGACGGCGGTGATGTCCAGCAGGTAGCACACGACCGAGTTGGCCGCCGAGCCGCGGCCCTGGCAGAGGATGCCGCGGCCCTTCGCGTACGTGACGATCTCGTGGACGATCAGGAAGTAGCCGGGGAAGTCCTTGTCCTCGATGACCTCGAGTTCGCGCTGGATCCGATCCCGGATCTTCGGATCGAGTGCCTTGGGCCCGTACTTCTTCTCGCCGCCGATCCGGACCAGCTCCCGCAGCCAGGTCATCGGGGTGTGGTCCGGCGGCACCTTCTGCCGGGGCAGCTTGGGCCGGGCCGCCCGCAGGGGAAAGGTCAGCTCGTCGGCGAGCTTCACGGTGCGCGCGACCGCGTCCGGGTAGCGCGCGAACCGTGCGGCCATCTCAGCCCCGGATCGCAGGTGGGCTCCGCCCGACGCCGGCAGCCAGCCGTCCAGCTCGTCCAGGCTGCGCCGAGCCCGGATCGCGGCCAGAACGCTGCCCAGCCGGCGTCCCTCGGGCTTGGCGTAGTGGACGTTGTTGGTCGCGACCACCGGCAGCCGGGCCTGCGCGGCGAGAGTCGCCAACGCGTCGTTGTCGGCGGTGTCGCGTGGATGGCCGTGGTCGAACAGCTCCACGACCACGTGATCCCGGCCGAACAGCGCGGTCAGCCGGTCCAGCTTCCGGGCAGCGGCGTCCGGGCCGCCGGCGGCCAGCGCCTGCCGGACCTCGCCCTTGCGGCAGCCGGTGAGGATCAGCCAGTGCCCGTCGGCCCGGCCGGCCAGCTCTTCGAGATCGTAGAGCGGCCGGCCCTTCTCGTCGCCGTGCAGCTGGGCCTCGGTGATCGCGCCGGCCAGCCGGTGGTAGCCGGCCTCCCGCTCGGCCAGCACCAGCAGGTGGCTGCCCTCGGGGTCGGCGACGCCGTTTTGCGGTTGGGTCAGGCCGAGTGAGAGTTCGGCGCCGTAGATCGTGGCCAGCGGGTGCTTGTCGGCGTACGCCTCGGCCACCTCGGCCATCCGGGCGACGCCGTAGAACCCGTCGTGGTCGGTCAGCGCCAAGCCGTGCAGGCCGAGGGTGACGGCCTCCTCGACGAGATCGTCCGGGCTGCTGGCGCCGTCGAGGAAGCTGTAGTTGGAGTGGCAGTGCAGCTCGGCGTAGGGCACGACCGGGCCGTCCGGCGGCGTCGCTTGGTGCACGGGATCCGGATCGTAGGCCGGGCGCTTGCGCGACCAGGCCGGGCCGTCGCCGCCGTCGACCCCGGAGGGTGTGTCGTCCGGGCGCCGCCGGCCGGAGAGCTTGCGCTCCAGCTCCGACCAGGGGATCGGCGGGTTGTTGTAGCCCATGACTCATGATCGAACACGTGTTCGATCGAGTCAAGCGGAAACGGCTTGCCTCCTCGTGGGGCCCGCCCGGAGACTGCGGTCCGACCGTACGTCCGCCGACCGGACCGAAGGAGCCTCATGCCTGCCAACCTCGATGCTGCTCACGTCGCGATCGTGACCGGCGCCAACCACGGCATCGGCGCCTCGATCGCGACCGCACTGGCCGCCTCCGGCACCGCGGTGGTGTGCACCTATTGGCCGTCCGGCGATCTCGTCGACGACAAGTCCGGCGACTACGACCGGCAACGAGCCGCCGACGCGGATCACGTCGTGGCCCATCCGCGACCGCGGCGGTCATGCCGTCGCCGGGCGGAGGACCTGCGTGATCCGGCGGCCGCCGTACGCCTCTTCGACGCCGCGGAGTCACAGCTCGGGCCGGTCGACATCCTCGTCAACAACGCCAGCGGCTGGGTGCCGGACACCTTCGCCCCGGACTCGCGGGATCGGTTCGACCGCTCACTGCAGTCGGTCAGCCACGCCACCTGGTCGCAGCAGTTCGGTGTGGATGCGATGGCGCCGGCGCTGCTCATCGCGGAGTTCGCCCGTCGCCACGTCCAGCGCGGCGGCCGCTGGGGCCGGATCGTCGGCCTGACCTCCGGCGGCGATCTCGGCTTCCCCGAGGAGGTCTCGTACGGTGCCGCGAAGGCCGCGCAGGCCAACTACACGATGTCCGCCGCGGCCGAGCTCGCCGACTTCGGGATCACCGCGAACGTCGTCCATCCGCCGGTCACCGACACCGGCTGGGTCACCGACTCGGTACGCGAGGCGGTCGCCTCGAGCGCCACCCACGTTCACGTCGCCACGCCCGATCAGGTCGCCGAGGTCATCGCCTACCTCGCCTCCGACGCGGCGGCGCTCGTCACCGGCAACGTGATCACTCTGCGATGAGCAGCCCCGGACGCGGCTCGGGCTCGCCCACCGAGGTCGCCGACGTGCCACGGCGGACGAACTCGCGGCCGGCCGGCCAGCGGGCGACGTACTGATCGCCGGTCGCGTCGTCGTAGCGGATGACGGTGATGTCGTCGATGTCGATCGCATACAGATGGAATCGGCCGGGCTCCGGGTGCCAGCCGAGACTGGCCGCCACCGCATCGGCGTAACGGAGCTGAACGGCCGGATCCTCGCTGGCGACGGCCCGGCCGCGCACCTTGAACTCGCCGCCGCCGCCGTCGCGACTCGTGATGACGTTGTGCACCAGGAGCCTCGGATCCCGGCCCAGGTCGCGGGCCTTGGTCGACTGCCACAGCATCGACAGCCAAAGGTCGCCGTCCATCAGGTAGGGCTCGACCGGGCTGAGCCGGGGCGTCCCGTCGCGCCGGATGGTCGCCACGAGCACGACCCCGGGGTCGATCAGCCGACGCCGCCCGAGATCGGCCAGGCGCGGCTGGCGCGACTCCAGATCTGACCAGCGCATGGCAGCTCCTCGGTAGGAGTTCTTGATGCGTACCTACCCGTGCCCACCGACAGCGGCGGCCCGTCGACTCACGGCGGGCCGCTGCCTGCCTGTTCTGGCCGATATATGACGATTCTCGGCAGCGTGAAGTCATCCGTTGCGGGTGATGCCGTGGCCCGGCGCGGCGCGCATGATCAAGCCGAGGGTCGTTCAAGGGAGGACCGATGACCCAATACGCAGAACCCGAAGGCTCGACCCGAGGCTCGAGCTACTCAGAACCGACCGGCTGGGTCGGCTGGATCGTCTTCGCCGCGGTGATGATGATCATTCTCGGTTGCTTCCACGCGATCGCGGGCCTCGTCGCGCTCTTCGACGATCAGAAGTACGCGGTACTTGACAGCGGACTGATTGTGTCGGTCGACTACACGGCCTGGGGCTGGGTGCATCTGATCGGCGGCATCATCGTGGTGCTGGCCGGGATCGCGCTGTTCGCGGGCAAGATGTGGGCCCGGGTGGTCGGCGTGATCGCCGCCGCAGTCAGCGCGATCGTCAACATCGCGTTCCTGCCGGCCTATCCGATCTGGTCGGCCATCATGATCGCGGTGGACATCCTGATCATCTGGGCGATCACCGTGCACGGCGAGGAGATGAAACGCGTCTAGCCGCAGCAAAGGAGTCGTTGCTATCCGGGACCCGCCGCAGGGCGGGTCCCGGTTTCATGCTGAGTTTTCGACGAGCCAGGCTCAGCATGGCCCCGGACTACCACCAGCCGTCCGCTTCAGCGTCTTCCTCGACTTCGGTCCGAGGCGGCTGGTCAGCCGGTCTTTCAGGTACAGCAAGACGAGTGCCTTATCGATGTCCATTTTCTCGACAGCCGCCTCTACGGCTTGCCGGTACGCCTGCTGACTGGCCACGACCCCTGCTCCCTCCGACCATATGGTTGTAGACGCTGGCCCTGTTCCGGCGCAACCGCCAATCCCGGCAGGGTCGCCGTGCTGTAGCGGAGGTTGTCTAGTCGCCGAGCTCGCGGTCGTTCACGTGCTCGCCGTAGAACTCGGCCTGGCGGCTCATCAGCGCGCGCATGGAGCTTCCACGGGGCGCGCCGTAGACCGTCCCGGGGAAGTCGAGCTCGCGTTGCACCTCCCACAGCTCGGCGTGCTGATCGGGGGAGAACAGCTGGGCCGGGTCGCCGACGGCGATCCATCCGATGGGGAGCACGGTGCCGGGCTCGAGTCGGGAGTTGACGTGCAGGACGCTGTTGATCCGAAGCTCGCCACGCGTTCCGGCCACCGCGCCGGGAAAGATCGACACTCCGGTCGCGACGAAGACCTCGTCCTCGACGGTCGCGCCGTTGACGTGGGCGTGCGGCCCGATCAGTACGGCGTCGCCGAGGACCGTGGGGTGTTGGGCCCGGCCGCGTACGAGGGCGTTCTCCATCACAACGACGTCTGCTCCGACCCGTACCTCGCCGTCCTCGGCCGTCAGCACGGCGCCGTGCAGGATGCGCGCGTGTTCGCCCAGGACGACGGCGCCGCAGAGCACGGCCGACGGCGCCACGTAGGCGGACTCCGGCACGGTCGGGTGCCGGCCGCGATGCTCGATCAGCATGTCCGGAGCTCCTCGGATCTCAGCTCAGAAAACGGTTCTGGAGGTCGTCCAGCGCCTGGTGGTGGAGGCCGGCCGGCCCACGAAGGTAGGCCTCGACGCCCCCGTGGTCGGAGTCGATCAGATCCAGGGCCTCGGCCAGCGCCCAACGCGGCGTGCTGAGCAAGCCTTCGGCCGCCGCCCGGCCGATGCCGAACCCGACCATGCTCTCGACCACGGCCGGAGTGTCCTTGGCGGACAGGTAGCGCGCCGTGAGCTCGTAGTCGTCCAGGACGGTCTCGCGGTCCACGCCGAGCCAGGACAGCAGCAGCGCGGCGGACATGCCGGTCCGGTCCTTGCCGCCCGCGCAGTGGAAGACGGCCGGTGTCCCGTCGGCCTCGGCGAGGGTGGTCAGCAACCGGCCGAAGATCGGGCCACCGTCGGTCACCATCGTCCGGTACTCCTCGTGCAGCCACCGCTCCCCATCGACCCGCTCGCGCAGCACGGACAGGTCCGGCGCCCCGTCGGCATAGCGGGTGGGCATCGGCAGACTGTGCGACGGTCGCGGTCCCGGATCACGGTCGCGTTCGTCCTCGCGACGCAGGTCGAAGATCGCGCGTACGCCCAAGGCGTCGAAGGCGACGAGGTCCTCGGCGGTGAGCTTGTGCAGGCTGCTCGACCGGTAGAGCAGTCCCCAGCGCGTGTGGCGACCCGACGCGGTCGGGTATCCGCCGAGGTCCCGGAAGTTCAGCGTCCCGGCGAACGGGAGCCGGCGTTCGGCCGCGACGAGTGTGCTGCCGTCGCGCGACACCGAGATGTAGTGGCGACCGCTGGGTACGTCGGTGAGCCGGGCCGAGCCGGCGTCGCCGGAGGCCTGCAGCAGCGTCGTGTGAGTGGCCGGATCCTGCGTTGGACCGATCCCGATCGCGAGGTCGGCGCCGCTGGCCGGCTCCCATCGGACCAGCAGGCCACCCGGCTCGGCCGGCTCGATCTCGACTCGGGTCAGCACGCCGTCCATGTCGGCGATCGTACGGTGGCTCGTCAGTCGTAGCTCGCCTCGGTCCACCACTGCTGGTTCTCGACCGTGAGCAGCCAAGCGCTGCCGTCGACCCCGACGATCTGGAACCGGGCCAGCCGGCGGACCGCCGCGGGATCCCACCACCGCTCCTCGACCGGCCAGGGCCCGGTCCACGCAGCGACCGGGCGCAACTCGTCGGGCGAGCGGCCGTCCGGACTGAAGTGGGCCGGCTCTCCGGTCAGCGTTCCACGGCTGCTCACCCCGACCGGCCGGCCGTCGGCCGCGACGACCAGCGCCGGTCGTGGTTGCGGAAACACCGTCGAGGGCAACGGCGCGGGCAGGCTCCCCGGCCACGGCGGTTCGGCCGGCCGTCTCGGCAGCGGCCGATCGCCCCATGGCACGAGGGTCTGCTGGTCGGCCGGACCCCGGCCGCCGCTGGGGACGGCCACGGCGACGGCTTCGTGGCCCAGCATGCTCTGCACCCGAGCCAGCGCACGGTGGATGTGCTCGTCCGGACCGCCGCCCCACAGGCCGTCGGCGTGGGCGCCGATCGGATCGACTTCGTCCGGCTCCAGCCGCACGCTCACGACAGCGGAGTCCAGCTCGCCGGCGGCCGGGCCGACCCCTTGGAGCTGCCAGCGGACCCGATCGACGAGGTCGGCGGCGTCGAACCACCGGGGATGCAGCCAGCACCGCTCGACGACGTCACCGGACTCGGTGGTGACGGCGAGCCGTACGGTCGTACACACGAGCCCGTGACCGGCGAGGCCGTCGACGAATCGGTCGGCGCCGTCGCGGATGGCGAAGGCGACCTGGTCGACGCGGTCGACCGGTGGCTCGAAGTCGACGTGGTGATGGAGCTCTGGCGGCGGCTGCCGAGCCGCCACCGGCCGGGTGTCGCGACCGCAGGCCAGCCGGTGGACGAACGCCCCCTCCGGTCCGAACCGCGCCAGCACGTCGGTGGGGGACAGGCCGGCGAACGCGCCCAGCGTCCGCAGGCCGAGCCGGCGCAGCAGGCTGGCCAGGTCGGGTTGGCCGAGAACCTCGACGGGCAAGGGAGCGAGGAACTCCGCCGCCGCTCCACCCGAGATGACCCGGACCCGGTCGGCGCCGCGATAGGCGGCGCGGGCCGCCTGTTCGGCCGTGAACGGTCCGTCGGCGATCCCGATCCGGCAGTCGGGAATGTCGAGGTCGGCCAGCCGGTCGGCCACGGCCGTGCCGGCCGCGGTCTCGCCGCCGTAGTAGCGGCTGGGTCCTCGGGCCCGGATCGCGCAGGTCCCGGGCCGGATGACCTGGACGCCGGGGGTCATCGCCTCCACCGCGGTCACGATGGGTTCGAAGGCATGGGCGTCGACCGCCGGGTCGTAGGGCAACACGACCAGCTCCGGGCAGCGCGACTGCGCGTCGCGGGTACGAAGGCCGCGGCGCACCCCCTCGTGTCGCGCGGCGGCCGAGCAGGCCAGGACGCGGCCCCGGTCGAGCACCGCGATCGGCGCCTCCGGCGGGCACCCGGCGGCGCGGCCGGCCGCCGTCACCGGCCAGTCCGGGCACCACACCGCCAACGTCCGCATCGTCACCCCGCTGCTTCTCGGACCCAGGCGGGCGTGTCCGTGGCGGGAATCTCCACAGGAGCGGCGTCCGCGGCTGGAGCGTCCGCGGCGGTGACGGCCTCCTCGGCGACCCGGACCACGCCGTCGGGATCGGGCAGCCACAGCCGGGTGTGACGCGGCCGGACCGCCGTGCCTCGGCCCCTCGAGACGACCGTCGCCTGCCGGGCCGTCAGGTGACCGTGGCCGGAGCCGACGCCGAACCAGCTGCTCGCGGTGACGGTCAGCTGTGCTTGGCGACGGGGCCAGGGGCCGCAGGTGACGAGCACCGCCTCCCGCTGCCGCAGCCGGGCCGCGATCCGGGCGGCCTCGGCGTCACCGACGGTCGTCGGCGGGCGGACCACCACCACGGTGAGCGCGTCGATCAGCGCGCCCACGACGCTCAGCCAACGCGGACCGGGATCGGGCACGAACACCAGCCGACTCAGATCGACCCCCAGGCCGGTCCCGGCCGTCGCGGCGAACCCCGGCATGCCGACCACGCCACACCAGGCGCCGGCGGTCGACGGGCCGGCCAGCAGGGCCATCGTCAAGGCGGTGGAGCCGATGATCGAGTACGTCGCTCCCGCCCGCAAGGCGCCGCCCGGCAACAGATCGGCGAACGCCGGCACCGTGTCGAGCGTGCGGGCGGCGCCGTGACCGCTCGGGTCGACCGGAGGACGTCGCACTCGGGCCGCCAGTCGATCGTCGGTCGGCTGGCGAAGGACCGAGACTGTCCCACCCATCTGTCCATCATCGAACACATGTTCGAACGAGTCAACCAGGCCGAACGCCCTCCCGATCGTCAGTCACTCGTGGCGCGATGATCAGTCACTCGTGGCGCGATGATCGGTCACTCGTGGCGCGATGATCGGTCACTCGTGGCGCGATGATCGGTCACTCGTGGCGCGATGATCGGTCACTCGTGGCGCGATGATCAGTCACTCGTGGCGTGGCGATCGGTCACTCGTGGCGTACGGATCAGCGGTCGTCGGTCGCGTCGTACGTGGTGGACGAGGTGCCCATCTCGGGCCCGGTCTCCTGCTCGGCATGGGTGATCTGCCGGTGCACCTGCTCGTGGTGGGCCAGGTCGGGGTCGGCCCGCTCCTGGTCGATCTCGCGCGGGTCCTCGCCCGGTGTCGGCGGCTCCTTCGTCCATCGGTTCGTGCCGCCGGTCGTCGCGTCGATTCGGGGGTCGGTCATGGTCGGCTCGTACCCCCAGAGCCCGCCGACATGCGCCGGATGCCGGTATCGCCCGCTGGAGCCGGTCGCTGGGCCGCTACGACGAGGCGGCCTTGGCGGCGGCCTTGTGGGCCTTCTTGAACGACCGGACTTCCTGGAGGCTCTCGGGACCGGTCACGTCGGCGATCGAGCGATGCGAGGTCTTCTGGCCGTAGTCGCCGGCGGTCTTGCGCCAGCCGTACGGCTGCACGCCCAACTGCTTGCCCAGCAGCGCGATGAAGATCTTGCACTTCTGGTCGCCCCACCCGGGGAGCGCCTTGAGCCGGCGGAAGACCTCGGCGGCGCTCGGCTTGTCCCGCGTCCAGATCGCGGCCGTGTCGCCGTCGTAGTCGTCGATGATGGTGCGGGCCAGCGTCTGTACGCGACGGGCCATGGAGCGGCCGTAGCGGTGGATCGCCGGAGGGGTCGCGCACAGCTCCTCGAACTCGGCGGTGTCCGCGGCGGCGATCTTGCGGATGTCGAACCCGTCGATACGGTCGGCGATCTTCTTCGGGCCCGCGAACGCCGCTTCCATCGGATACTGCTGATCCAAAGTCATCCCGACGAGAAGGGCGAAGGGGTCGGACTCCAGCAACCGGTTCGCATCCTCGTCCGTTGTCAGCCACAGTGCCATGGCGCCATCCTTCCAGAACGGCGGTGGAAGCCGTACCCGCTTGGCTGCCGCGAAGCGACCGGGCGGCTGCGCGTATTGCGGTCGGGGCTCGTGACGGGTGAGCTGTCGGCTGTCTAGACTTCGCTCGATGGGCATCATGCGTAGTCCCGGGACTGAAACCGTCGAGGATCGCCGTACTCAACCGGTGACCGACGACGGCGATCACGAACGTTTCTCGCACTACGTACCCAAGGCCAAGCTCACTGCCGCCATGGTGGACGGCACGCCGGTGATCGCCTTGTGCGGCAAGGTGTGGGTACCGAGTCGGGATCCGAAGCGCTATCCCGTGTGTCCTGAGTGCAAGGAGATCTGGTCACGCATGAAGCCCGGCGACGGTGACGGAGGAAACGGCGACTAAAACCAGCGCCGGCACCGTCCCTCAAGGGGACTCGATCGAGGTCCCCTGCTCGGGGACGGGAAGGCAACGGGACACCTATGACTGCAGGCAGAGTCCGACGGTTGGCTGTGGCCGGAGTCGGCGCGATCGCGCTGGGCGCCGGGGCGGCCACCCTGCCGGGATCGGCACAGGCGATGCCGATCGACGCCACGAGCAATGCGCAGGCGTGCATCCCGGGCAACGGTGACTCTCGGGTCACGGGCGACTACGCCCACGACGAGCCCGAGCTGACCGCGCGCCAGGTCCGGGCGATGGAGGCCGACCTTCGGCAGCGCATCGCGGCCGATCCGGGAATCACCGAACGGGCTACCGGTCCGATCCGGATCGACGTCGCGGTCCACTCCATCAAGAGCCGCAAGCAGAGCTCCGGCGTCGGGCCGAAGCGGATGAACAAGATGGTCGACGTACTCAACCGCGCCTTCCGCGGCGGTCAGAGCGGGCCGGCGATCGACACCCGCTTCCGGTTCCGGATCGTCTCCAAGGACTGGACGGTCAACAAGCGGTGGCACCACGCTTCGTACGGCACCACGTCCGAGCGGAACATGAAGCGCGCCCTTCACACCGGCGATGCCGGCACGCTCAACGTCTATCTCAACAAGCCCGGTGATGACCTGCTCGGGTGGGCGACGTTCCCCTGGTCGTACAACAAGTTCGCCAAGCTCGACGGCGTCGTGATCAACCAGGACACACTGCTCGGTGGCCCGGCGGCACCGTACAACCTCGGAGACACCGTTCCGCACGAGGCCGGTCACTGGCTCGGGCTCTACCACACGTTCCAGGGCGGGTGCGGCGAACTCAACGACCGGGTCAGCGACACCCCGGCCGAGCAGAGTCCGGAGTTCAGGTGCACCGAGGGCCGGGACACCTGTCCCGGCAAGGACGGGCGGGACCCGATCCACAACCTCATGGACTACTCCGCCGACGCCTGCATGAACCAGTTCACCAAGGGTCAGAACGAGCGGATGGTGCTGCACTGGCGGGCCTACCGCGATTGAGCGGACACCGCCGCTGACAAGCACTCGCGGCCGGGTCGAGGGCAGTGCGCCCGCGGCCCGGCCGCAGTCGTGTTCGGCGCGTACGAGGTGCCGCCGCGGTCAGGCGTGGACGGCCGGCAGGAAGGTACGACGCGCCTGGAACCAGTCGACCTGGCCATCATCGGACCTGGTGCGAATCGCGACCCGGGCCGGTCCGTCGAGGCAGGATCGGTTGATCCGAACCCGAACGCCGTGGTTGTCGGCGAACTGCTTCAGTGCGAAGTCGGCACAGGATGCCGGGACGCCGTTTCCGGTCCATGTGTTCACCCGGCGCAGGGTGAACTCCGAGTCGACGAAGCTCGAAAGCTTCAGCTCCGGCCCGGGGTTGGCCACGTTGCGGTTGAAGAAGACGGCGATGTGGTCACCGAGGTCCAGCGTGCCGCGAACGCGGATCCGCATCAGCACCTTGGCCGGCAGGGCATCGCCGTTGTCGATGGTGGCGCGCGTCAGGTCGATGTGTCCTGGTGCGTCGCCCCGGGCGTCCGCGAACACGGCGGTGTCGGCATTAGCGGCCGGGGGCATCGACACGGTCGTGGCGAGTGCGATGGCCGCGGCGCCGGTAGTGGCGGCGAGTCTGAATTTGCGCATGGGAGTCTCCCCTCGTGGGTGAGCGCAAAGGTGTGGAAGTGGGTGCCGACCGCGTCGGACGGGTGGCCGGTCGGCGTCTGCAGATGAGGAGGCGATCGGGGCCGTCCAGATACGTTGGTCGTCATGCCGGCTGAGACATCGCAGACCCTGGCGCGGGGACTGCGTGTGCTGCGGCTGCTCGCCGACGAGCCGCGCGGCGTGACGATGACCGAGCTCGCGCGCCGGGTCGACATGAATCGCACGGTCGCCTATCGGCTCGTGGCGACGCTGGTCGAGTTCGGCCTCGCCCGCCGGGACAGCGAGGGCCGGGTGTACGTCGGAGTCGCCGTCATCGAGTTGGCTCGGGCGATCGAACCGCTGCTGCGCGACCAGGCGCGTCCGGTCTTGCGCAAGCTGGCCGAGGACGTCGGCGCCACGGCGCATCTGACGATCGCCGAAGGCGACGAGGCGTTGGCGATCGCCGTCGTCGAACCGTCGTGGACCGACTATCACGTGGCCTATCGGGTCGGGATCCGGCACCCGCTCGATCGGGGCGCGGCGGGCCGAGCCATCGCGCTGGGCCGAGTCGATGACGCCGCGCCCTATGCCGTGACCCATGACGAGCTCCAACCGGGCGCGAGTGGACTGGCCGCTCCCGTACGCGGTGTGGCCGGGCTCGAGTGCTCGGTCGGCGTCGTGGCGCTCGGCGAGCTCGACGTCGATTCCGTGGGAGTACGCGTCGTACGTGCGGCGTCGGATCTCGCGCGGCGACTGGCATAGCGAGTTGTCAGCGGCTATTCGGCCTGGAGGCCGAATAGCCGCTGACAACTCATGGGGTGTCGGCCGCCGCCTGCAGTAGCGGGACGATCCGATGGGGGATCTGCGTCGCCAGGGCGATCACGGTCGACGTCCGGACGATGCCCTCGACCGCGACGACGGCGTCGATCACGCGCTGCAGGTCGGAGTTGGACCGCGCGACGCAGCGGCACCAGAGGTCACCGGCACCGGTGATGGTGAAGACCTCGAGTACCTCCGGGATCGACTCGAGATGGGCCGACACGGTGTCGTGCCCGACGCCCTGCCGGATCTCGAGTGTCAGGAATCCCGTGACCGGATAGCCCAGTGCCGCCGGGTCGACCTCCGGGCCCCAGCCGCGGATCACGCCGTCGGCAGCCAGCCGGTTGAGCCGCGACTGCACGGTGCCGCGCGCTACGCCGAGGCGCCGTGAGGCCTCCAGCACGCCGATCCGCGGCTCGGTCGCGAACAGTTGCATGATCGTCGAGTCGAGCATGTCGACGGGCCGGGTCATGGCGCCTCCGATGGGCTTGGTCAACCTGCCGCTACTACCCAGTCCTCGTGCCGTTGTGCTGAACAGATTGTTCAGCAAATCTAGCATCTGTTGCGCAGACTGCGTACTCCAGTCATGCTTCGGGCATCAGCCGTGACGACGAGGAGGCGCCAGCCATGACCGAGACGTTGACCCCGGAGGAGCGGCAGGCGGAGCTGTCCCTCGACCAGCTCAAGCAGCTCGTCGGACTGGTGGAGTACGACGAGTCCAAGGACCCGTTCCCGGTGAAGGCGATGGACGCCGTCGTCTTCGTCGTCGGCAACGCGACCCAGACCGCGCATCTCTACCAGCACGCCTTCGGCATGGACCTGGTCGCCTACTCCGGGCCCGAGACGGGGATCCGCGAGCGCAAGGCGTACGTCCTGCGCGCCGGCTCCGCCCGGTTCGTCTTCACCGGCGGCGTCGCGACGGACAGTCCGCTGCTGGACCACCATCGCAAGCACGGCGACGGCGTCGTCGACCTCGCCCTCGAGGTGGCCGACGTCGACAAGTGCGTCGCGCACGCCGAGGCCCAGGGCGCCACGATCCTCGACGAGCCGCACGACGAGACCGACGAGCACGGCACGGTACGGATGGCCGCGATCGCGACGTACGGCGAGACCCGGCATACCTTGGTGGACCGTTCGAACTACGACGGTCCGTACCTGCCCGGCTTCGTCTCGGCCGAGACCAGGGTGACCCGACCCGAGGGGCATCCGAAGCGGCTGTTCCAGGCGATCGACCACTGCGTCGGCAACGTCGAGCTCGGCCGGATGGACGAGTGGGTCGACTTCTACAACCGCGTCATGGGCTTCGTGAACATGGCGGAGTTCGTCGGTGACGACATCGCGACCGAATACTCCGCGCTGATGAGCAAGGTCGTGGCCAACGGCAATCACCGGGTGAAGTTCCCCCTCAACGAGCCGGCCGTCGGCAAGAAGAAGTCGCAGATCGACGAGTACCTCGAGTTCTACGACGGCGCCGGCTGCCAGCACATCGCCCTCGCGACCAACGACATCCTGCGTACGGTCGACATCATGCGCGGCAACGGCGTGGAGTTCCTTCCGACGCCGCAGTCGTACTATCGCGACCCGGAGCTGCGCGCCCGGATCGGCAAGGTCCGGGTGCCGATCGAGGAGCTCGAGGCACGGGGCATCCTGGTCGATCGCGACGAGGACGGCTACCTGCTGCAGATCTTCACCCGGCCGCTCGGCGACCGCCCGACGGTGTTCTACGAGCTGATCGAGCGGCACGGCTCGCTCGGATTCGGCAAGGGTAACTTCAAGGCGCTCTTCGAGGCGATCGAGCGAGAGCAGGACCTACGTGGCAACCTCTGACGGATCCTGAGTCATCGCAGTAGTGGGAGCTACCGCGATGTCTCGAGATCCGTGCGACGCAGCACCTAGAGACGTCGCTGGCACTCGATCCCGCGGCCGATCGGGGTGTAGCCCAGCAGCTCATTGATGCCGACCATGTGATCGTTGGACTCGGCGTTCCACGTGATCAGGCTCCGCACCTGAGGCTCCTCGTCGCGCATCCAGTGCAGCATCGCGATCTTCAGCAACTGACCGAGCCGGTGACCGCGATGGCTACGGGCGACGCTCGTGTCGAGTTGCCACGAGCTCCAGGGTTGCTCGACCTCGACGGCGACGACGGTGTGGCCGGCAAGCTCACCGGATGAACGGTGCCGGGCGAGGAGCCGGTAGTTCCGTCGACCGCGGGCCTCCTGGGCGAGCTCCATCGCCCGGATCCGGTCGGCCGGGAACGCCTCGTCCTCGATGTCCAGGTCGTCGGTCGGCGCGTCGTTGATCGACTCCGCCATGCGGCCCACGTCGGCGAGCATCTCGGCCGGGGTCTCGCCGGGGAGCCGTACGAGCTCGTAGTCGGCGGACTTGGCCTCGGCCTCGGCGTAGAGGCGGTCCAGGTGTGGCCAGTCGACCGTCGCCGGATCCTGTCGACGTTGAACGGCGACCGATGCGCGTTCGAATCCCATCGTCTCGAGGAACTTCTCGCCCGGCGTTCCCTCGAAGGAGTCCGAGAGCACGACCTTGCGGCCCTCGGACCGCACACGCTCGACTCCGGCGTCGAAGAGCATCCGGCCGATGCCGCGTCGCCTCGCGAGCGGGTCGACCTCGACAGAGATCGCTCCGAGGTGCGTGTTGTCCCAGTGCGGCAGATCGACCACCACGTACGCGCCGACCCTGCCGTCCTCATGGGCGACCGCGGTGAGCGGGAGGTCGCCGTCCCAGCCGTGCTGCATGATCGCGGTGAAGTTGGACAGCGTCGTCGGCGGAAGATGCGGCGTGTGCGAGGCGCGAACCGCCTCGCGCACGGCGGCGCCGCCCGCTGCTAGCTGCGGATCCAGGTCGTCCGGATCCAGCCACGTCATGTCCACCAGTCCAGGACACCACCGCCAGGCCCTGGAGGCGAGCGATTTATCGTCGCGCCGCTGAGTGGACCGATTGTGCGACGACACGCGGGCGTGCTGCGCAAAATCCTCCCAGCGCAGGCGCAGGACTCAGCGAGGCGGGGTGAGGCCTACTGCGGCTCGCCCTCGCAGCATGACGCCTTGAACTTGCAATGCGGACATAACCACCGGGTGCGGACGGGCTCGAACTCCTGGCCGCAGTTGTCGCACTAGATCATCCGTCGACCGTACGCGCCGGCGTCCTGCCTGGTCGTAGCGGCGCGCCCGGCCAGTCGGCACCGATGCGCGGTTGACAGGGGCCCAGCGGCGGCGTGTGAGGATGGGCCTCATGTGTTTGAGTCTGACCCGGCCCGTACTCGCCACGATCGCGGTCGTCGGCCTGCTCGCCGGCTCCGCCCAGGCGGTGTCCAGCGTGACCGCGGGCACGTCGGCCCCGGACACGACCGGCGCCGCCGGCATCGGCGACCGCTACTTCCCGTCGTACGGCAACGGCGGCTACCGGGTCGGTCACTACGACATACGCGTGGCGTTCCAGCCGAAGACCGAGCGGCTGCACGGCGTGACCCGGATCCGGGCCAAGGCGACGCAGCGGCTGACCCGGTTCAACCTCGACCTGATGCTGAAGGTCTCCAGGGTGACCGTCAACGACGACCGGGCCCGCTATCGGCATCGCGGCCACGAGCTGATCGTGTGGCCGGCGCACGTGATCCGCAAGGGCCAGCGGATGCGGATCACGGTCGACTATGCGGGTCGGCCGAAGGACCGCGCCCATCACGGCATCCGGCCGTGGATCACGACGTCGGACGGCGCTGTGGCGCTCGGCGAGCCGGAGATCGCGGCCTGGTGGTTCCCGAGCAACGACCACCCGGCCGACAAGGCGGCCTTCGACATCCGGATCAAGGTGCCCCGAGGCCACCAGGCGATCAGCAACGGCCGGCTCGTCGGCGTTCGTCGTACGCCGGACAAGTCCACCTGGCACTGGCGAATGCCGCAGCCGATGGCGACCTACCTGGCGTTCGCCGCGATCGGGCGCTACGACGTCATGCGCGGCAAGACCCGCTCCGGACGGCCGTACATCTACGCGGTCGGCAAGGGGCTCCCGAAACAGCTCAAGCAGAACGCCCGGAAGGCGCTGCGCAAGACCGGGCCGGCCACCGACTTCCTCGCCAAGACCTGGGGACGCTATCCGTACGGGCAGATCGGGGGCGTCGTGCCGAAGGGCGTGGTCGGGTACGCGCTGGAGACTCAGACCCGACCGGTCTACGACGCCAGCTTCTTCTTCGGCGGCGGCATGTCGGTGATCGTCCACGAGATGGCGCATCAGTGGTTCGGCGACGCCGTCGCGCTCCAGCGGTGGAAGCACATCTGGCTCAACGAGGGCTTCGCGACCTACTCCGAGTGGCTGTGGGCAGGTAGCCACGGCGGGGAGTCGCCGAACCACCGGTTCCACCGGCTCTATCGCCGCGCTGGGCCCAGCAGCGCCTTCTGGGACCTGAAGATCGGCGATCCGGGGCCCCGGCGCCTGTTCGCCGGTCGGGTCTACACGCGAGGCGCCATGGCGGCGCACGCGCTGCGGCTGCGCGTCGGGTCGGAGGACTTCTTCCAGATCTGCCGGCGCTGGGTGCAGCACAACGCCGACGGCGTCGGCACGACGCCGGAGTTCAAGCGGCTCGCCGAGCGGGCCAGCGGCCGCCAGCTCGACCGGCTGTTCCACGCCTGGCTGTTCGGCACGGACCGGCCGCCGCTGCCGTAGCGACACGCAGTCGCGCTGCCTGGCCCTCGGGCATACGGTGGACACATGAGTGCCGAGGTGCTGAGCGAGCTGACTGCGGCTCTGCCCTCCGAGAGCCTGCTGACCGATCGCGACCTGATCGAGTCCTATCGCTACGACCGGGCGACGTTCTGCGACGCGGGTCAGCCGCTGGTCGTCGTACGCGCTCGCAGCACCGACCAGGTCAGCGCCACTCTTCGGATCGCCTCGAAGCACCGCGTGCCCGTCGTCCCTCAGGGCGCCCGCAGCGGTCTGTCCGGCGCCGCCAACGCGATCGACGACTGCATCGTGCTCAGCCTCGAGGCGATGACCCGCATCATCGAGATCGACGTGCCCAACCGGGTCGTCGTCACCGAGCCCGGCATCTACAACGCCGATCTGTCCCGCGCGGTCGCCGAGCACGGGCTGTTCTACCCGCCGGACCCGAGCAGCTGGGAGTTCTGCTCCATCGGCGGCAACCTGTCGACCAACTCCGGTGGGCTGTGCTGTGTGAAGTACGGCGTCACGACCGACTACGTCCTCGGCCTGGAGGTCGTACTCGCGAGCGGCGAGGTGCTTCGAACCGGGCGGCGCACCGTCAAGGGCGTGGCCGGCTACGACCTGACCAAGCTGTTCGTCGGCTCCGAGGGCACGCTCGGCGTCATCACCGAGGCGACCCTCATGCTGCGGCCGGAGTCACAGCAGCCGTTGACAGTCGCCGCGACTTACGCCGAGGCCCGAGACGCCGCCGCCGGCGTCTCGGCCGTGATCACCAGTGGCGTCGTCCCGAGCCTGCTGGAGTTCATGGATCGGACGAGCATCCAGGCGGTCAGCAGCAGCTTCAAGCTCGGCTTCGGCGAGGAGGTCGGCGCGCTCGTCATCGCCCAGTCCGACGCCGGCGAGGTGCAGGGCAAGGCCGACATCGACACGATCGCCAAGAGCCTCAAGTCAGCCGGTGCCGCCGACCTGATCGTCGCCGAGGACCACGCCGAGGGCGAGCTGCTGCTGGCCGCCCGCCGGCAGGTGATCCCGGCGTTCGAGGGCATCGGGGCCATGCTGATGGACGACGTCTGCGTGCCGCGCGATCGGCTGGCCCAACTCGTCGAGGGCGTCGAGCGGCTGTCAGAGGAGTGCGGCCTGACCGTCGGGGTCTTCGGCCATGCCGGCGACGGCAACTTCCACCCCGGCGTGATCTTCGACGCCGACGACCCCGAGCAGCGGGCCGCGGCACGGCAGGTCTTCGCCGACATCATGCGCCTCGGACTCGAGCTCGGCGGCACCATCACCGGCGAGCACGGCGTCGGCGTACTCAAGCGCGATCTGCTCGCCGAGGAGGTCGGGGAGCTGTCGCTGCGCGTACACCGCGACATCAAGCGCGCCCTCGACCCCCTGGGCATCCTCAACCCCGGCAAGGTCTTCGCGGCAGCCGACGAATCTTGAGATCCGCGGGCGGCTTCAGCCCTTCAGCGACCCGGCCATCAGCCCACGCAGGAAGTAGCGGCCGAGGATGATGTAGACGAGCAGGGTCGGGATCGACGCGATCAGCGCCGCGGCCATGCTGGCCTGGTAGTTCGACAGCTGCCCGCCAGCCAGGTTGTTCAGGGCCAAGGTTACCGGGCCGTTGTTCTCACTCGACATGAACAGCGCGAACAGGAAGTCGTTCCAGATCGAGGTGAACTGCCAGATCAGGGTCACGACGAACGCCGGTGCCGACAGCGGCAGGATGATGCGGGCGTACGTCTGCAGCATTCCCGCGCCGTCGACCCGGGCTGCCTCGACCAGGTCGTTCGGGATCGTCTCGTAGTAGTTCCGGAAGATCAGCGTGCAGATCGGGATGCCGTAGACGATGTGGGTCACGAGCAGGGCGGGTATCCCGTTCTCGATGTTGGCGTCCTCGATCACCAGCTCGATGAGCGGGAGCATGACGGCCTGATAGGGGATGAACATCCCGAACAGAATCAGCACGAAGACCAGGTTGCTGTACGGGAAGCGCCAGCGACTGAGGACGAAGCCATTCATCGAGCCGAGCACAGAGGAGACGATCGCTCCCGGCACAGCCAGCTGGATCGACCTCCAGAGTGGCCCGCGGAGCCGATCCCAGGCAGTCTGCCAACCGTCGGTGGTCCATTCCGAGGGAAGCGACCAGGCATCGGCGGCGGAGATCTCGCCGCGAGCCTTGAAGCTCGTGACGATCAGCACGTAGACCGGGATCAGCACGAGACACAGGAAGCCAAGCAGGAGGATGAGCCGGATGGCCGAACCGAACCATCGCCGTCGCTGGCTGGGGCCGGCCTGCCTGGTCGTCGCTGGAGGCGTCGCCACGGTGGCCGTCATCAGCGCTTCTCCGCTCGGTGCGAGTAGATGAGGTACGGGACGATCAGCACCGCCACGACGAGCAGCAGTACGGTCGCGATCGCGGCGGCCTTCGCCGGATCGAACTGCAGGTACTGGACCTGCCACATGTAGGTCGCCGGCACCTCGACCTGATAGGTGTTGCGCGCGATCACGTAGATGATGTCGAACACCTTGAGCGACATGTGACCGGCGATGATCAACGCGGCCAGCGCGACCGGTGACAACTGGGGGAACAACACATACCGGTAGAGCTGGAACTCCGAGGCGCCGTCCATCCGCGCTGCTTCGCGGAGCTCGTCGGGGATGCTTCGGAAACCGGCGAGGAACAGCGCCATCATGTAGCCGGACAGCTGCCAGATGGCCGGCAGCGCGATCGCGACCATGCCCCAGTTCGGCGTGTTCCACCAGGAGTTCTGCAGGGCGTCGAGGCCGACGATCTGCAGGAGCCGGTTCAGTCCGGCGGCGTCCTCGCCCTCGGCGCTGTTGAGGAGCCACCGCCAGACGACGCCGGCGGCCACGAAGGAGACGGCCATCGGGAACAGGTAGATCGATCGGAAGACGCCTTCACCGCGGATACCTCGCTCCAGGAGGATTGCCCACAGCAGACCGAAGAAGAGCGTGCCGGCCAGGAACGCGACGGTGTAGATCGCGAGGTTGGTCAGCGCGTGCTGGAAGCGCTCCTCGGCAAGCAGCTCTCGGAAGTTGTCGAGCCCGACGTAGGTCTCGGGGTCGATCGGCGTGTGCTTGTCGGACATCGCCAGCTTGATGTTCTGCCCGATCAGACCGTAGACGAAGACGGCAATGAGCAGGATCGACGGGGAGATCAACAACAGGCCCGGGCCCCATGTCCCGATCCGAGTGCGAGACCGGGGCTTCGGGCGCGTCGGCAGTTCGGTCTGGTCGGTCATCGATGGCGTCCTCGAAGGGGTTCGTCAGCCAAGGGCCGGTACGGAGTTGTGGTTTCCGTACCGGCCCCACATGGATGCCGGTCGAGCGCCGACCGTTACTCCAGGTTGTTGTTGGCGGCGTTGACCAGGTCCTCCTGCAGCGTCGCCACGTCGGGATCGGTCGAGAACTTGCCGACGGCCGACGTGATCTCCTCGACCCAGGCGAGGGACGCGGCGGCACCGTGCGCCAGTGACGGCACGATCGTGTCGGACGCGAAGTCCTCCATCGCCGACTGCTGGTAGACGCCGTAGTCTTGCGGTTCGGCGTCGGTCCGCGCCGGGATGGAGCCCTTCTTCTCGTTGAAGGCCTGCTGCCCGTCCGCGCTGCCAACGGTCCGCAGCCAGTCCGTCGCGCCTTCCTCGTTGGGCGCGTCCACCGGCAACGTGAACGAGTCCGCGAGGAAGTCGAAGACGCCGTCAGTGCCCGGAACCGGGAACCAGATGTAGTCCTCGTTGGGCTTCAACTTCTCCACGTCGTAGCCGGCGGGCACCCAGTCACCCATGACCGTGTACGCCGATGTGCCGTCGGCCACCATCCCCGACGAGTCCGGCCAGTCGAGGCTCGCCCGGTTGTCGTTGGTGAACTCGAGCAGGGTGGCGTAGTCCTCCAGCGCCGCCGTCACCTCTGACGAACCCCAGTCGGTCGAGCCGTCCCAGAGGCCGACGTAGGCCTCGGGGCCGAGATCGGAGATCAGGACCGTTTCGAGCAGATGCACCTGCGTCCAGTCGGTGGCGATCGCCAACGGCGCCTCCATGCCGGCCGCTTGCAGTTTCTCCAGGTCGTTGATCCAGTCGTCGATCGATGCCGGTGCCGGCTGGATGTTGTTCTCCTCGAGAACCTGTGGATTGGCCCAGACCACGTTGGCCCGGTGAATGTTCGCCGGCACCGAGAAGATCTGGTCCTCGTAGGTGATCATCTCGATCAGGTCCGCCGGGAAGACGTCGGTCCAGCCCTCCTCCTCGTACAACGAGGTGAGGTCTTGGAGTCGACCGGTGCTGATGTAGTCGAGCAGTTCGGCTCCAGCGTGTCCCTGGAAGGTCGACGGCGGGTCGCCTTGCTGCAGTCGCTGCATGATCACGGTTTTGGCGTTACTCCCGCCGCCACCGGCGATCGGGTTTCCTTCGAACGTCTGATCCGGGTACTGCTCGGCGAAAACGGCCGCCAGTGCGTCGAGGCCGGCCTTCTCGCCGCCCTCGGTCCACCAGGTCATGACCTCGACGTCGCCTCCGGAGCTCCCGCTGCTGCCGGAGTCTTCGTCGTCGCCACAGGCCGTGAGCATCGTCGCCGCGGCGAGGATGGCAGCACTCGCCAACGCTGTGCGTCGCATGCGTAGGTCCTTTCTGGTTACTGCCGGGCGTTGCGGACGCGCCGGCGGGCTGATGGTGATGAGAACGGGCAACAGCTGGTGACTGTCACGAGCTGCTCCCGTCGGAGTCGTCTTGGCTCGTGCTCCCGCGCACGATGAGTCGGGTCGGCAGCACGATCTGCCGGACCGCGGGTGGTTCGCTCTCGGATCCAGCCAGCGCATCGAGTCGGGAGAACAAGGCATGTGCCGCCTGTTCGCCGAGCGCGTCCGGGTTTTGGCTGATCACCGTGACCGGTGGATCCAGCAGGTCGGCGTACTCGAAGTCGTCGAAGCCGACCAGCGACAGCGGGGTGTCGAGATGGCGCACCGCGTGCAGCAGTTGTGCGGTGACCCGGTTGTTGCCGGTGACGACGGCGGTGATCGCCTCCGGACCTTTGGTCCACGCGCGCAGCAGTTCGATCAGCTCGTCGAGCGCGTAGGGCCCCATCGCGAGGTTGCCGCCGTCGGCCGCTCCGAGCGCGTGCAGGCTGGCCTCGAATCCGGCCCGCCGTTCGCGGGCAGTCCAGAACGACGCGTCGTCGCCGAGGAAGCCCAGCCGGCGGTGGCCGTGGGCGACCAGATGCTCGACCGCGCTGCGGACGCCGCCGCGGTTGTCGATGAGCACGGCGTCGGCCGCGATCCCACTGGCCGGCCGGTCGACGAAGACGACCGGAGTACGGTCGCCGACCTCGGGGGTCAGCCAGGCGTGCTCGGCCTCGGCGGGCACGATGATCAGGCCGTCGACGCGCCGGTCGAGGAACGCCTCGACGATCGACCTCTCGCGCTCGGCCGAGCCTTCAGCGGAGGCGCTGAGCAGCAGATGTTCGTGTCGCCGGGCCACCCGTTCCACCGCGCCGGTGAGCGCCGAGTAGAACGGGTTGCCGAGGTCCTCGACGATCAGGCCGATGCTCGCGGTACGGCCCCGGCGCAGTTGCCGCGCCCCGTCGTTGCGCCGGAAGCCCAGCGCACGGATCGACTCGCGAACCCGGTCGGCGGTCTCGGGTCGTACGCCGGGCTCGTCGTTGACGACCCGTGACACGGTCTTGAGCGAGACGTGGGCGTGCTTGGCGACATCGACCATCGTGGGCCGGCCGCGCGGCGCACCCGTCGCGGTTGACCCGGAGGGCGACAACGTTGTCACGTTTCTAGCTTCGAGCCCGTCCTGCATCTGTGTCAACCGAACGGACGAACCGTGCCCCGAACCGTTACGTCGAGATTGCGCCGCTTCCCCGCCAGCACCTCGCACCCGCGCGACCTCGGCGCGAGGACGTGGGGCGTACGCGCAATGTCGGCGCGAGGGCGAACTCATGGCGCCTCGGTGCCTCCTTGGGCCGTGGAGCCGGAGATCCGGAGGGTTAGTTCGATATCGCAGGAATCAATGCCGCGGGACACTCTAGGATTGCTGTCGTACGCCGTCAATGGGGGAGTGCGTCCGCTAGGCTGAGTGTTGTTACGTCGTTATCGACTGAACGACTTGCTGGAGGAGCCCACGTCATGTCCGGCGACCGGGCACGCGACGGCGCTGGGCAGCGCCTGGACGGTCGGCAACGGGTCATCTCCACGCTACGAGAGCTCGGACCGATCTCCCGGGCGGAGCTGGCCCGCCGGACCGCGCTGGCACCGTCCACCGTCTCGGCGATCGTCGCCGATCTGATGCGGGCCGGTCTGATCGTCGAGCGGACCGGCGAGCCGGTGCCAGCCGTCGGGGCCAAGGGCGGCCGGCCGGCGATTCGCCTCGCCCTGCACCGCTCAGCGGGCGCGGCGGTCGGCATCGACCTCGGCAAGCGCCACCTGCGGATCGCGGTCGCCGACCTCTCGCACGCCTTCCTCGCCGAACGGGTCGAGTCGCTGACCCGGGACCGGCCCGCGGCGGACGACATCGGTGACGTCGTCGAGCTCTTCGAGGCGACCCTGCGCGAGGCCGGCGTCGGTCGCGACCAGGTGGTCGGGGTCGGCATGGGCATCCCCGGCCCGGTCGACCAGACTACGGGGGAGCTCGGCGACTCGACGATCCTGCCCGGCTGGGTCGGGGTTCAGGCGGCCGCCGCGATGCGCGCGGCCCTCGGCTTCCCGGTCGAGGTCGACAACGACGCCAACCTCGGCGCGCTCGGCGAATGGACCTGGGGTGCGGCTCGCGGCCGCTCCGAGGTCGTGTACGTCAAGGCGGCGACCGGGATCGGCGGTGCCCTCATCGTCGGGGCCCGGCCCTACGTCGGCGCCAGCGGCACGGCCGGCGAGATCGGCCACACCATCGTCGACCCGGCCGGGCCGGTCTGCCGGTGCGGCAACCGGGGGTGCCTGGAGATGCTGGCGGGCACCGACGCCGTCTTGGACGCGCTCCGGCCGGCGCGCGGCGAGCAGCTCGGCCTCGGCGACGTGATCGCACTGGTGGAGGCGGGGGATGCCGGGTGCCGGCGGGTCGTCGCCGATGTCGGACGCTCGATCGGTGCGGCGCTGGCGACGGTGTGCAACATCGTCAATCCCGAGTGCATCGTGGTCGGCGGCGACCTGAGTGCCGCCCGCGACGTGCTGCTCGATCCGCTCCGCGACGCCGTGCGGCGCGGAGCGATCCGCTCAGCGGCTCGCGACGTCGACGTCGTCTGCGGCGCGCTCGGCGATCGGGCGGAGGTGCTCGGCGCTGTCGCGCTGGCGTTGCGCAGCGGCGCGATGCTCGCGGGTCCGGCCGACCCGGTCAGCCCAGCACCGGAGTCCGATCCCGCCCGGTCTTGAGCTCGTTGAAGCCAGGAATGCTGGCCGCGATCGCGATCGCGTCCCACAGCCGGCCGGCCGCCTCGGCCGCCGGCAACGGCGTGACGACCGGGCCGAAGAACGCCACCCGATCACCGTCCGGTCCGGGGAGATGGAGCGTCGGGGAGCCCAGCTCGGTGTCGCCGGGAGTCAACGCGGCCTCGTGGTGGCTCGCGCGTACGGCATCGTCGTAGCTCGGGTCGTCGGCGGGACCCCACCACCGCCGTACGCCGCAAGATGCGGCGGGCCCGCCCCCTGCGCCGGGCCCGCCGCGAGATGAAGGTCAGGCGGGGTTCTGGAACGGATCGTGCTCGGCGAGGATCTTGTCGACGCGAGCCTGATCGAGTCGCTGGCTGAGCGCAGACGTCTCCTGCTGGTCGCGTACGCACTTGGCCAGGGTGAACGCCGACGTGGTCAAGAAGACGACGGCGAGGCCGAGGAACGCCCGTACCCACGGGTCGACCTCGAGGTAGAGGATGCCGATCAGCAAGGACAGCAGCGCGAGGCCGAACGACACGCCGGCCTGGACGAAGAACGCGGTGGTGTTGGTGGCTTGCTTGGGAGTGCTCATGGCTACACCCTCGATCCGCGCGTGGGGTCGGCACATGCGGACAACTACTCGGTTCGGGTCGGGTGGATCCGCCTGCGGTGGCAGACTCGTCGGCGTGACACGTGATTTCGCCCAGGTCGATGTGTTCACGACGACGCCGTACGCCGGCAATCCGGTCGCGGTGGTCCACGCCGCCGACGGGCTGTCGACCGAGCAGATGCAGCGGTTCGCGCATTGGACGAATCTGTCCGAGACCACGTTCGTGCTGTCGCCGACGGAGCCCGACGCCGACTACCGGGTACGGATCTTCACGCCGGTCGCGGAGTTGCCGTTCGCCGGTCATCCGACGCTGGGGACCTGTCACGCCTGGCTGGCCAACGGCGGTAGGCCGCGGGCCGAGGCGATCGTCCAGGAGTGCAAGGCGGGTCTGGTGCCGATCCGGCGGACCGACGACGGCCTCGCCTTCGCGGCTCCGCCGTTGCTGCGAAGTGGGCCGGTGGACGAGTCGCTCGTCGAGCGGATCGCGAGCCGGTTGGACCTCGATCGGTCCGACATCCTCGATGCCGAATGGGTCGACAACGGGCCGGGCTGGGTGGCGGTCTGGCTGGCGAGTGCCGAGGCGGTGCTCGCGCTGCGGCCGGGCTTCATCGACCTCGACCTCGGCGTCGTCGGGCCCTATCCAGAGGGATCGGAGATCGCCGTCGAGGTGCGCGCGTTCTTCCCCAAGGACGGATCGACTGTCGAGGACCCGGTGACCGGGAGCCTCAACGCGTCGGTCGCCGGATGGTTGCTGGGGACGGGCCGGGTCGAGTCGCCATACGTCGCGAGCCAGGGGACCGTGCTGGGTCGCGCCGGCCGGGTCCATGTCTCGCAGGACGGTGACGACGTGATCTGGGTGGGTGGCGGAACCGTCACCTGTGTCACCGGCCAAGTCGAGCTCTGACGCTCGGTTGCGCACCCCTCCGTCACAGGCCGGTCGGCCGCGACGGAGAGGTGCGCAATCCGGAGCCGATCAGCGGCCCTCCACGATGGCTGCCAGCGCGTCCAGAGCCGCCTGGGCGCCGGTCTCCATCCCGGACTGGACCATGCCGTCTCGGTCCTCGATCGACTGATACACCGACGTCGAGACGTACCTGGTCTTGCCGTCGACCTCTTCGAGGGTGATGGTCTCGAGCGCGACGTGACCGGGCATGCCCTCGAACTCGAAGGTGTAGATGACCCGCTCAGATGGCGTGACGTCGTGGTAGATGCCGCGAAACGCCCAGTCGTTGCCGTCGTCGTCGCGGCTGACCAACCGCCAGAGGCCGCCGTGCCGGGCCTCGTACTGGTCGACCGTGACTTCGCCGGGACCACCCCACCACTTCGCGACCACGGTCGGATCGGTGAGTGCTTCGAACACCACGTCTCTGGGCGCGTCGAAGGTCCGCGTGATCACGATGTCCTGCCGGTCGGGCTCGATGACGAACTCAGTCTTGGCCATGGCCTTGTTCCTTTCGGTTGCGTTGGAGCTTGTCGATTTCTCGGTCCAGCCGTTCGAATCGGTCGGTCCAGACGTTCTGGTACTGCGCGATCCACTCCGAGGCGCCGTCCAGCGGAGCCGTCTCGAGCCGACAGGGACGCCACTGTGCGTTCCTCGCCCGCGTGATGAGTCCGGCGCGTTCGAGCACCTTCAGATGCTTGGAGACCGCTTGAAGGCTGATGTCGAACGGCTCGGCCAGCTCGTTGACCGTCGCTTCGCCGTCGGCCAAGCGCGCCAGGATGGCTCGCCGGGTGGGGTCGGCCAGGGCGGCGAAGGTGAGGCTGAGCTGATCGGATGCCATGCTATTCAACCATTCAGTTAATTAACTTGTTGGTTGAGTATGACTGCTGCGGCGAGTCCGTGTCAAGGGGTACGCAGGGAAGCCCGACCACGCGGTGGTGCGGAGGATCCGAAGCGCTACCGAGTCAGGTGGTGGCCCTGGCGCGCTGCGAGCGGTCGACCGGAGTCGGAGGGATGCGGCGGCGGGCGTCGTCAATCGTCTCGCGGAGCAGCCGGTGGAGGATCGCGTCGGGGTCGTCGATGCAGGCGTCGGTGATGCTGCGGGCGGCGTGGTGGATGATGCCGAGGTACGGGCGGCGCCGGCCGCGCTTGGTGTGCCACGGCGACGTACGGATGAACTCCCGGGCCCACGACGTGGCCAACGGCACGGCGTCCAGCGCCCGCCGGCTCGCGATGCCGAGCCGGTCGGTCGGCGAGCTGCCGTTCGTCGCCCGCTCGTGCTGGCATCGCAGCACGCCCACGGCGAGCACCCGCTGGCGGTCCTCGGCGGCGACCGGGATGGCGGCGATCGCCGCGCGCAGCGCCACGTCGACCTCGAGTCTCGGGTCGGTGCCGGTCAGGCCGATCACCGAGGGGATGAGGGGAGCGAGCCGGTGGCGACCCTCGTCGGTCGTGTAGTCGTTGACCTCACGGGCCAGGGCGGCCACGGCCGGATGTGTACAGTTCGGATGATCCGACCAGGGCTCGCCCGCCATGTAGGAGACGAGCTCCATGAAGCAGGCGCCGTTGCGGGGTCGGCGATGCTTCCCACGAGAGAGCACGGGAACAGTGTCCGGCGGCCAGCTGACTGGTGTGGAGTGACGCACTGCTTTGGCCTCGTCGGGGGGCTCGGTCCATTCCAGTGTGCGCCGGATGCCGAAGGCGCACAATGCCTGGCCCGGTCGAGGTCGGCTCAGCTCGACTGACGGATGACGAGCTCGGTCGGCAAGATGACCGAGTCGTCCGGTCCGGCGTTGCCCTCCATCTGGGCCAGCAGCAAGGTCGCCATCTCCTGGCCCATCCGCTCGGCGGGCTGGTGGACGCTGGTCAGCGGGGGATCGGTGTGCTGCGACACCGGCGAGTCGTCGAAGCCGACGACCGCGACGTCGCCGGGCACCCGGCGACCACGCTCGCGCAGGACCGTCAGCGCTCCGACCGCCATCGGGTCGCTCGCGGCGAAGACGGCATCCAGGTCGGGAACCTTATCGAGGAGCTCGCGCATCGCCCGTACTCCGCTCGGCTCGCTGAAATCGCCGTCGGCCACCGCGGCCGTCGCCGGATCGTGGCCGGCCGCGGCGAGCGCCTGTCGGTAGCCCTCGAGGCGCTCCAGACCGGCGCTCATGTCCCGCGGACCGGCGATCGTCGCGATCCGCCGGCGGCCACGGCTCAGCAGGTGCTCGGTCGCCGACCGGGCGCCGGCACGATTGTCGACGTCCACGTAGCGACCGCCCGACCAGCCGGCCGGCCGGCCGCCCAGGACCACCGGCAGCCCGCGGGCCAGCAGATGGTCCGGCAGCGGGTCGTCGCCGTGCAACGACAGCAGGAGTACGCCGTCGACGTGCTGGCCGGTGAGGTAGTGCTCGAGCCGGGTGTGGCCGTCGGTCGACTGGGCCATCGCGAGCACGAGTTGCCGGGACGACGCCGTGATGGCCGTGCTGATGCCCCGGACGATGCCGGCGAAGAACGGCTCGCCGAAGATGCGCTCCTCGGACTCGGAGATCAGCAGCGCGACCGTGTCGGTCCGCTGGGTCACGAGGGCGCGGGCGGCCCGGTTGGGAACGTAGCCGAGCTCGTCGATCGCCCGGAGCACCGCCTCGCGGGTGCGATCGGTGACGTGCGGCGACCCGTTGATGACACGAGACACCGTGCCGCGACCGACCCCGGCCCGCGCCGCAACCTGTTCGAGGGTCGGCTGACCGCCTCCCGAGCCCAGCCGCTGCACGTTCATCGGCAGCCTCGATCGCGTCGTTGGCTCACGGCCGCAGTATCCCCCGGTGGTGCCGCCGCAGCAGGTCGGCGTACCAGGCGGCGCTGGCCTTCGGGGTCCGCTGCAGGCTGTCGTGGTCGACGTAGACCAGGCCGAAGCGTTTGTCGTAGCCCCGGGCCCACTCGAAGTTGTCGAGCAGCGACCACACGAAGTAGCCCCGCAGCGGAACCCCCGCACGCATCGCGGTCGCGCAGGCCTCGACGTGCGAGCGGAGGAAGTCGATCCGCTCGCCGTCGTCGACACGCCCGTCCGATCCGAGGACGTCGTCGTAGGCCGCGCCGTTCTCCATCACGTAGATCGGCAACCTGGTGTGTCGCGCCGCCATCTGGAGTACCTCGGTGAGGCCGCTGCTGTCGACCTCCCAGCCCATGGCGGTCTGGGGCAGGTCGCGCCCCCCGAAGCTCGCCAGTTGCGTGCCGGGGTACGGGCCCTGGCCGACGACGTGCCGCGTGTAGTAGTTGACGCCGAGGAGGTCGAGCGGAGCCGCGACGTCGGCCAGGTCGCCGTCGTGGACGAAGCCGAAGTCGGACACGCCCGCGAGGTCCGCCCGGACGTCGGCCGGGTAGCCGCCGGAGAACAACGGCTCGAGGAAGAACCGGTTGTGGAGTCCGTCGATCCGACGGGCCGCCTCCAGGTCGCCGGCGCTGTCGGTCTGGGCCGAGACCGCATAGAGATTGAGGGTGATGCCGATCCGGTGCTCGCCGCCGATGGCGCGGAGCGCCTGGACGGCCCGGCCGTGGCCCAGGAGCAGATGGTGCGCCGCGGCGACCGAGGCCGCCGGCTCGACGCGACCCGGCGCGTGCAGTCCGCCGGCGTACCCGAGGAAGGCCGAGCACCACGGTTCGTTCAGCGTCGTCCACGCGCGGACCCGGTCGCCGAGGGCGTCGAAGACGAGCCCGGCGTAGTCGGCGAACCGATCGGCGGTGTCTCGCTCCGGCCAACCGCCGGCGTCTTCGAGCTCTTGCGGCAGATCCCAGTGGTAGAGCGTGAGCCAGGGGGTGATGCCGTGGTCCACGAGCTCGTCGACCAAGCGGCGATAGAAGTCGAGGCCGCGCTGGTTCGCCGGTCCGGTGCCGCCGGGCTGGACGCGCGGCCACGAGACCGAGAAGCGGTAGTTCGCGATGCCGAGCTCGGCCATGAGTCCGACGTCCTCGCGCCACCGGTGGTAGTGGTCGACCGCGACGTCGCCGTTGTGGCCGCCGGCGACTCTGCCCGGCGTATGGCTGAAGGTGTCCCAGATCGAGTCGGTCCGGCCGTCGGTGTGCCGGGCGCCTTCGATCTGGTACGCGGCGGTGGCGGCTCCCCAGGCGAAGTCGTCGGGGAAGTCGGTGAGATCGACCAGGTCGACCTCCGTCCCGGTCCGTACGTCGAGATCCGTCATGCCTTGACGCCTCCTTCCATGATTCCGCCGACGATCTGTTTGCCGAAGGCGATGAAGATGACCGTCAGCGGGACGATGGACAGCAGCGTTCCGGTGAAGATCATCGAGTAGTCGGCGCTGTAATTACCGGTCGTGAGCTGTTGGATCGCCACCTGCACGGTCGGGTTGTCGGGACTCAAGGCGATCAGCGGCCAGAGGAACTCGTTCCAGTTCTGCATGAATGTCAGCAGGCCGAGCACGGCGATCCCCGGCCGTACCGCTGGAAGCACGATGTTCCAGTAGATCCGCAGAGTCGATGCGCCGTCGATGCGCGCGGCTTCGACGAGCTCGTCCGGCACGGCCTGAATCGTGTACTGCCGCATGAGGAAGATGCCGAACCCGTTGACGAGGAACGGCAGGATGACCGCTTGCAGCGTGTTTACCCAGCCGAGCTCGATCATCATGATGTAGAGCGGCACGATGCCGATGTGCTGTAGCGGCACGGCCATGGTCAGAAGGATGACCGCCAGCAGTACGGTCGAGCCGCGGAAGCGCAGCTTCGCGAACGCGAACCCGGCCAGCGTCGAGATCACCACGACGGAGAAGGCCACGGTGCCGGACACGATGAACGAGTTGACGAGGCCCTTGACCAGATTGGATGCGTCGTCGTTCAGTGCCGTCGAGACGTTGTCGGCCAGGTTGCCGCCCGGCGTCATCGGCGGTGGGAACGTCGTCGCCGCCGAGGCGTCCCGGCTCGCGACGACGATCATCCAGTAGAGCGGGAAGATCGACAGGATGATGGTCAGGCCGAGGGCGAGGCGAGTGAGCGGGGTCGCGTCCCAGATGTGGACGCCGGCGTCGCTGCGTCGACGGCGACGCGGCCGCGAGGTCGGGCCGCTGCCGGACGGCTCGGCCGGAGACTCGGTCCGGGACCGGCTGACGATCGCGCTCATCGCGACTCCCGGATCCGGTTGACGACGAGGTAGTTCGCCAGCGCGACGACGATGATGATGGCGAAGAGCAGCCAGGCCGCGGCCGCCGCGAGTCCGTAGTTGTTGCGCTCTCGGAACGCCTGGACGATGTACATCGCCACGGTCTGGAACTGTCCGGTCGTTCCGCCGTCGAGCCGTCCCGAGTTGAACATCAGGGGCTCGGCGAACAAGGTGAGTCCGCCGATGGTCGAGATGAAGACGGTGAAGATGATCACCGGCTTGAGTTGCGGCACCGTGATGTGCCAGAACTGCCGCCGCGACGAGGCGCCGTCGACGGTCGCCGCCTCGTACAGCACACGCGGGATCGCCTGCATGGCGGCCAGGTAGATGATCGCGTTGTAGCCGGTCCATCGCCAGTCGACCATCGACGAGATCGCCACCCACGATGCGAGCGACGTCTTGCGCCAGTCGATGGGTTCGACGCCGAGGTGGCCGAGGAACCAGTTGACCATCCCGTACTCGGTGCCGTAGATCTGGCTGAAGACGATCGC